>Ga0172378_10001133_pt1 | contig 24300 bp, 18 predicted proteins | sample GrowelOW332metaG_FD_119755 | JGI IMG/M metagenome (GOLD analysis project Ga0172378, IMG submission 119755) | Groundwater microbial communities from an aquifer near a municipal landfill in Southern Ontario, Canada - Pumphouse #3_1 metaG | ecosystem: Environmental > Aquatic > Deep subsurface >... | reverse complement strand
TGGAACATGAGCAAATGACTTATGTTGAGGCACTTAAATATCTCGGAAAAAAATATGGAATAGAAGTTAAAGAGAGAGAAGAAACTGCAGAGGATGTGGAGAAGCGCCGGCACGGAGATTCTCTTTTGATTATAAATGAGTATGCTCAAAAATATTTTACCAATACTCTGCTGGAGACCGAAGAGGGAAAAGCGGTTGGCTTAAGTTATTTTAAAGAGAGGGGTTTTTCTGAACAGACTATTAAAGATTTTCTGCTGGGTTATGCGGACAGAGAACGTAATTCCTTTAGCAGCCAGGCTATTAAGAGCGGATATAAAAAAGAATATTTGACTGAAACGGGACTCGCTCTGGAGGGAAGAGTTTCAGAGAATGGAGAGCAAAATTATGATGGAGACCTGTATCACCACAGCGGGGGAGAACTTTATGACCGTTTTAGGGAGAGGGTAATGTTCCCTATCCGCGGCATAACGGGGAGAGTTGTGGCGTTTGGCGGAAGAAAACTGCGCGGAGATAAAAACATTGCAAAATATGTAAACTCTCCGGAGAGTTCAGTCTATATAAAGAATAAAACTCTTTACGGACTGTATGAAGCAAAGGCGGCAATTGCAAAGGCCCAAAACTGCTATCTTGTAGAAGGTTACACAGATGTTATCTCTTTCCATCAAAACGGAGTGGTTAATGTTGTTGCAAGCTGCGGCACTTCTCTTACGCAAGGACAGATACTACTCATAAAAAGATTTTCCCCAAAGGTTACCGTCCTTTATGACGGAGATGCGGCAGGCATTCATGCCTCTTTAAGAGGAATAGATTTATTCTTGGCAGAGGGACTGGAGGTTAAAGTCGCTCTATTTCCGGATGGTGAAGACCCTGATTCTTATGCACGTAAACACACTCCGGATGAATTACAAAAATTCTTGAAGGACGCAGAGGAAGATTTCATCTCATTCAAATATCGCATTCTAAGCAAGGATATTGAGAGAGACCCGCTTAAGAGGGCAAAGCTGATTGGAGAAGTAGTTACAAGCATATCCGTAATTCCGGATTCCATTGTCCGCAGCGTTTACATTGATGAGACTGCAAAAAATTTAAAAATATCACCCGATATTTTAAATCAGAAAGTTGCAGAGCTGCGCGCCAAAAGACAAAATGATGAATATTGGAGAAACAAGAAGCAGGAGGATTTGCAAAATGCGGAGACAGGAGAGCCTGAACCGGAAGAGATGAATATTTCTTCCCCTATTCGGGAGGAAGAGAATCTTGCCCGCAACAATAATTATTGCAAAGAAGCGGAGCAGGATTTAATTTATTACCTGCTTAAGTTTGGACACAATATTCTAAAAAACGAGAAGAGTTTTAATTATGGCTCGGAAGAGACTGACCGGCAAAGTGTTGCCGAATATATAAAAACACAGCTGGACTGTGACGGACTTGAGCTCATCAATCCTGTGCTAAGACAGATTTACAATGAATACTTCACACTTGACGCAACTGACTCAACTGAAATTGTCAGACACTTTGCCGCCGGCCCTGATAATGAAGTTGCAAAAGTTGTGATAAATTTGTTTCAGGATAAATACTCTTTAAGGAGCGAGAAGATTAAAAATACACTCATACCGGAAAAAAGCATCCTTGGCAATCTTGTTCCAAAAGCCATGTACATATACAAGGCAAAAGTAGTTGCACAAAGAATCCTGGAATTAACCCCAAAATTGGATAAGACTCATAAAGAGGGTAATACAGAAGAAGAAAAAAATATTGTAGAACAAATAAAGCTGCTAACTCAAGTCAAAAAAAATTTGACAAAGGCGGCAAAATTAATTGACACATAATATGGAGAAGAAGTTTAAAAGACATTTGATTACCGCCGCCTTACCTTACGCCAACGGTTCTGTCCACATTGGCCATCTTGCAGGTGTTTATGTTCCGGCCGATATTTATGCACGTTTCCAACGTCTTAAAGGCGAGGATGTTCTATTTGTATGCGGGAGTGACGAACACGGTGTCCCTATTACTATAAAGGCAAAACAGCTAGGCTGTACGCCACAGGATATTGTAGACAAATATCACGCAATAATCAAAGACTCTTTTAACAGATTTGGCATAAGTTTTAGCATTTACTCTAGAACAAGTTCAAAAATTCATGCAGAAACCGCCTCCGAATTTTTCCTAAAACTTTACAAAGAAGGAAAATTTGTTGCACAGGAGAGCGAGCAATATTTTGATACTGCAACAAACACTTTTCTTGCCGACAGGTATATTGTGGGAACTTGCCCAAAGTGCGGATTTGAAGGAGCTTACGGAGACCAATGTGAAAAATGTGGAAGCACGCTTAGCCCGGACGAACTGATAAATCCCCATTCATCCATAAGCGGGGCAACTCCTATTAAGAAAAAAACAAAGCATTGGTATCTGCCTCTGGATAAATATGAAGATTGGCTAAAAGACTGGATACTAAATAATCACAAAGAATGGAAGACCAACGTTTACGGACAATGCAAGTCATGGCTGGACGGCGGTCTTAAGCCAAGAGCAGTAACAAGAGATTTGGACTGGGGGATTCCGGTTCCAATAGAGGGCGGAGAAGGAAAAGTTTTATACGTATGGTTTGATGCTCCGATAGGCTATATATCAAATACTAAGGAGCTTCTGCCAAATAGCTGGGAGAAATGGTGGAAGAGTGAAGATACCCATATGGTACACTTCATCGGAAAGGATAATATTGTCTTCCATTGCATTGTTTTTCCTGCAATGCTAAAGGCTCACGGCGGATATGTTCTACCTGATAATGTCCCTGCAAATGAATTCTTAAATCTAGAAGGAGATAAAATTTCTACGTCCCGCAACTGGGCCGTATGGCTGGAGGATTATCTCGCAGATTTTCCGGGGCAGCAAGATGTTCTGCGTTATGCACTTTGCGCAAACGCACCGGAAACTAAAGACAATGATTTTACCTGGAAAGATTTTCAAGCACGCAACAATAGTGAGCTTGTTGCAATCTACGGCAACTTTGTCAACCGCAGTATAGTGCTTACTCATAAGTATTTTGACGGAAAAGTTCCCGCCATTCACGATGAGGCTCTGCAGAAGATAGATAAAGATTTTATTGCATCCATTCCGCAAATAAAAGAGCAGTTGCAAAACAGTCTGGAGAATTTCAGATTCAGAGATGCGCTTAAAGAGGCAATGAACATGGCGCGTCTTGGCAATAAATATTTGACAGACACAGAGCCGTGGAAAGTTATAAAAACAGATAAGGATAGGGTTGCGGTCATTCTAAATTTATCATTGCAACTATGTGCCAACCTGTCAATTGTATTTGAACCCTTCTGCCCGTTTTCATCAAAGAAACTTCAGGCAATGCTTAAAATTGCACCTGTGAACAATGAGGTCTGCCCCACCAGCAAACCGGACGGTCTGGTAAGCTGGGCCAACATCGGCAGAGTAGATTTCTTAGAGGCAGGTCACACAATCAATGCACCTGAACTTTTGTTCAGCAAAATAGAAGATGAAGCCGTACTTGCTCAGGTTCAGAAACTTAATAATACAAAGAAAGCCAATGCGGCAAAAGCTTCAGAAGCTGTTGCCAAAGTTGTAACTCCTCAAAAAGCGGAATGCGTCATAGATGATTTTGATAAAATGGACATCAGAACGGCCACAGTACTTGAAGCCGTAAAAGTTCCAAAAACAGACAAACTTTTAAAGCTCACAATAGACACCGGAATAGACAAGCGCGTAATTGTTTCAGGTATAGCAGAATACTACACCCCTGAGCAGATGGTTGGAAAACAGATTTGCATTCTTGCAAACTTAAAGCCCCGTGTGCTTAGGGGAATAGAGAGCAAGGGAATGATTCTGATGGCTAAGGATGGTGCCGGTAAGATGCGTTTCATTACTCCGCAGGAAATAATTGCCAACGGTGCTCAAATCGGCTAATACTCAGAGCCGGTCAAGATGGAACTGTTTATATTTCATAAACAGAAAATTATAATTTGTAGTGAATAACGCTTAATTCATCAGCGTTATAAAGCAGATGCTCCAATACCGGACGCAGAGGCTCGCGTAGCGCATAAATAATCAAAGCAAGAACAACAACCGCAGCCACACCATACCCAAAATACTTTACATACTTAAGTATCCTTGCATTACGCAACTTTCTCTCCGCACGCACCTTAGCCTCCTCCCTTTTTTGCCACATTGCCCAAGCCTCAGCTTTGGCCTTAGATTTTGCCTTTATTTCCTCTGCTTCTTGTGCTTCTTGTGCTTTTTGCGCCTCTATGTTTTGCAAAGCCTCATCTTTTTGCAAAGCCTCATCGCTATGTGATTCAATCTTATCCGCAGGTTCATCCTCTTGAACGGCAGCAGTTTTAGCTGTGTTCCAATCCTTTGCAGACTCTTTCTCTCCAACCACCTTTGCTCCGCCGGCATTTGCCTCTTTCTCTGCGACAGTTGTAAATATCTCAGCTATAGATTCCTTGGCGCTTTCATCTTGTCCCTCAATATCTTTGACAACTTTTGTACGCGACTCACCGTCAAACCCGTGTTCCAGCTTATCATCCTCAATAATTTTCCCTTGACGTCTTCTCGCTGCAATTTCTTCAGCCTTCTTCTTCTCGCTCTCAATTCTTTCCGCCTCTGTCCTCGCCTCTTCTTCTTTCTGTTTTTGCATCTGAACTCTTTGCGCATCTTGCCAAAGTTTTTCTTCCGCTTTTTTCTCAGACTCCGCAATTTCTTGAGCTTCAAGTTTTTTCTTCAATGCAATTTCATCAGCAGAGAGTTTTGTCTCTTCAAGCGGTGACTCAATGCCGCCTGTTGCAAGAGATCTTGTAACAACATTTATCTCAACATCGCTTACATTCTCCGACTGCTCTTTAATACCAATGGCCCCAACCGCACTCTGCGCAAACTCAACGCCTCCTGTCTTTGCCGTAGCAGATTTTCTTTTTGCCGAGATTTCCTCAAGCTCAATAGCAGCATGTTCTACCTCAAATTTTCCATTATCTCCAAGTACGACAACCTCAGTGGCTTCTGATTGAAGAGGCTTCCCAAAAATGTAAGCATGTCCACCAAGAACACCGACGCTTGGAATAAATTTTTCTTTCTTTTCTCCGGATATTTCATCTGTATTTCCGGACTTATTATCGACAGGATTTTGCTTTTTGGAAAAATGAAATATCTCCGCATTTTTCTTTACAACGGGACGCACATCCTCTGCAACAGCCTCTTGAGTTTCCGTCCTGCCGGAATCCACAATCACTGTACCCTTAATAGTATCATCTGTATTTTTAACAACTGGGGCTATAGCCACAGGGGCTATTTTATAAACATCTGCTACAGAACTTGTTCTGCGAGCGTCAATGTGTAATTCCGAAGCTTCTTCTCCGCCATAATCATAGTCAATCTGGTCACAGGATTCTTTTGCAAACTGAGACTCTTCTTCCTGTTCCTGCTCAGTTTCAGGAGCAGGCTCCGCAACATTATCATTGTTTTTCTCAATTTCAAAACTGTCCAAACCAAAACTGTCGGGAGACAAATTCAAACTCTCTTCCTTAGCAAAACTATATTTGAAATCCTCTCCAAAAATAATCTTTCCAAGGCCGGGGATTAAAAAATTACTCCCATCGATAAGGCCGGTTTTTATTGAGTTGATAAACTCCGCTACTTCCTTTTTGCTATCCTCCAAAGTTACCCCGGTTGCAGCTGCATATTCACTCTCAAGCAAACCGTCATTGGTTAAGTCAAAGCTGTTGAAAACAATTTTTCTATGAGGAGGATTTATTATAGCTCCTCCTTTAGCAAAGCCGGCAGGAACGTCTTCCGTTTCCAAAGAACCCATCATGGGAAGAGACACCTTCCCGCGTTCTAGAATAATCCTTTTAAGTATTTGAGATACAAGATTTAAATCCATAAGTTTATCCTAAGCTATTTCTGTACCTGTCATCATACAAAGTTACTCTATTTTTACCATTTTACTTAAAAGATTTGGAACTTCTTTAAAAAAAATATACTTTTGTACCCCCCTGCAGAAAGCAGGAGGGTTCATTTTCCTGAATAGCTCAGTTGGTTAGAGCACCTGACTGTTAATCAGGGGGTCGCAGGTTCAAGTCCTGCTTCAGGAGCAAAAAAGCCCGCAATGAATGCGGGCTTTTTTATTCTGCTTTTGCTCTATTTGGTACCATGTATCTTTGAATTGTCTTCAACGCCTCTCCTGATTCCCAATATTTTACAAACCCTGGACCTTAGTGACCTCTTATTTTTGAGCCTCTCTGCATTATACAATGCACCCATTCCCACTCTGACATAATCCCAATTGCGTATTTTGCAATACTCGATAACTATTGCAGCAACAACAATAGGACTGCAACCAAGATTGGCCAAATCAGTGGTAAACTGCATTTTAGAGTGTGATTTAAAATTAGAACGATTAACATCAATTAGCGCAAAATGAAATTTTCCGTCCACAATCTTATAAAGAATATTCTCTTTATTGTAATCATTATGAGTTATATGGTGTCTGTGCAAATCCACACAATACGCTGCAAATGCCTCAATAAATCGCTTTAATAATCCTATCTTTTGAGGATTCTCATCATAAAAGTCCAAATTAAGCAATTCTCCAATTGACTTATAATCAGAATATAAGCAGATATAATATCCTGTGTGGAAAATGCCGTGCAATTGCATCTCAACGTACCCTATCGGAGCAGGAGTTTCAAACCCCAAATTCAAAAGTCTCAAAGAATATTCATAAGAGCGTTTTGCTTTTGACGGACGAAGAAAAGTATAAACCACTCTGTTAAATTCTGTGGGTTTCTTAAACTTTTTTACCACAAGTTGCACTCCGTTAACGGTAACCTTCTCAACAATGTTCCTATAGTTGCGATAAACCCTGTCGGGAGTATAATCATGCTTCCAGACGTTCCTAATAAAATCTGAAAATATCTCATACCCGGGATTTACGACAACCCTTGTAATTTTCATCCTGCCGTCTATATTATTTAGTGGTGAATCCATACAGTACCTTTGACTTAGCAATATAGTATAACAAATATATACAAAAATTTAGCCGCCAAATTGACTCTTAGGGTTTTAGAACAAAAGAATAGACAAACAGACACAAAAAAAAGCCGCTTTATACAAGCGGCTTTTTTTATTAAAGTATAAGTTTAATATAGTTAATCTATAACGACGCAGCGATTAAGTCTGTTTGACTTAGAGCTATATTTATCAGTTCCACCGATAGACTGCTTAACAAGTTTATCCTTGCTTATGCCATACTTGTTAACAAGTATATCATAAACCTTATTCATCCTGTCAACGCCTAGCTTATCATTGATCTTCTTAGAACCGGTTGCGCTGTCTGCGCTTCCTGTAACTGTGAATGTATGATTAGAATCAACTTTCATAGCGTTCTTTACATAGAAATCAAGATTCATTAGCTGAGTCTCATCAAGAGTTGACTTGCCAAGAGGGAAGAACAAAGCAACCGGAGTAGCTGACTTTGTATCTGTTCCGTTAACAACAACCTCCTTTACAGGGCGATTGTTAGCATCGTTCAAATCTTTCTGAAGCTGAGAATTCTTAGCATTAGCTGCTGCAAGAGCATTGTTAAGATCTTTAATCTTACTGTTATAAGGAGTCAAATCAGTTGCTGAATGAGCGCGAGAGAAATCTCTTACTCTGAACTGATATGCAAGACCTACAGTAGCGGTTCCAATATATTCCTGACGAGACATAGCAGACTCACCGTCAAATGCCTGGTTAACATAAGTCTGGCTAAGATCTAGAGTGACGTCCAAACCTTTAGCTACGCGGAACATACTGTAAATACCTGCTGTAGCAGCTAGTTTATAGTTGCCGTGATGAGAGCCGTTATCAGCATGCTTAGCAGCTGCGTGAGCAACACCACCACCTACATAAGGAGCGATATCCCAAAGTCTGTCTGAACGATATCCGCTGATGGCATTGGAAATGTTCCACATTAAATCACCGTGAACATACCATGTGTTAAATTTCTGAGTATAGCCGTTATCAGAATTACCATCTGCATAAACGCTACTCTTAGAAGATGTCCAGCCTTTCTGAGAAAGACCGTTATAAGATAATCTTAAACCAACGCATGGGGTTACCCATTTGCCTAAATAAACATTCAAAGCTGGAGCCATTCTCTTAGTGAAGCTAAGATTGCAATCCTCCTCGCCCTGATAGTAGTTAACACCACCGGCAACACCTAAAAAGACGTTATCGAACAAACGATTGGTCTCATAGGGGCCCCTCTTAGTCTGAGCTTCAGTTCCTTTTACCGACTGAGCAGTAACAGAAGAAACTGCGAAAGCGCAAACTGCAACTGTCAAAAATAATTTCTTAAAGTTCATTTTAAAAAAATTTAGTTTATAAATAGTTTCTATGTAAAATCTAACTAACTAAAAGATATCGCTTTATGTAAAAAACAGCGGACACCCCAGCATGGCAAAGATAGAATTATTTTTTTCAAACGCAAAACAAATTCTTATCTCTGCCTGAAAATGACCTATTTCACTTTTGGGTTCATAACTATCTCCGTTCTATTCTTGTTGTTTACAAGCAGTTGCGCCATTTTCTGTACCGTCTCCTTTGTTACGTTTTTGTTAATCAGCGCGTCTGAATCACTCATATCCTTGCCCCAAGAGTAATACTCCTCTATAAGATTCATAAAGTATGAAATTCGCTTCTTTTTTTCCGGAATATTTTTCTTAAAACTTTCAATTGTTTTTGTAAGTTCCTCATCTGTAGGACCATTGGCGGCTAAATTTTCTATGCCTTTATGCACTTTTTCAATCAAATCTTTTGACTTTTCATACTGAGTCTGGAATGTAACATTGAAATTGTAACGCTCATTAGGACCGAATGAAATATAACCATCAACAGAAGGACTGTATGTGCCGCCATTCTCTTCTCTTAAGCTTTCTATATATCTCATCTCTAAGATGTAACTCATTGCTCTCAACTGGATTGTATTATCTTTTGTGTTCTGCATAGGTCCTGTATAGTAGATAGCGGCAGAGGTCTGGGGGTTCTTCATATCAAAATCAAATACATCTTCACGCATTCCAGGAGCCATAAACATCTTATGGTTTACGTAATTGCGGGCAACCTTTGATTTTACGGGAAGAGCACCTAAATACTTCTCAACAAATGGCTTAATTTCCTCTGGCTTAAAGTCACCTCCTATGTATACCTCACTTCCGGCTGCATCTCCAAATAGCATATCCAAACCTTTCTTAATTCCTGCAGCGCTAACCTTGCCAAGCAAGTCACTTCCAAAGAAGAAGTGCCTTGGACTATTATTGTTTGCAACTTTTTCATTCTCCTCAGAGAAACGGAAATCGGGGTTACTGCCTAAATTTGAGGCAATTGATTTCATCTGAGACATGGATGTTTCAAACTCGGCAGCATCACATCTCGGCTGAGTGTAATACAGGTATACCAACTGCATCATAGTCTCCAAATCTTTTGAGGAACCACCACCTAAAATTCCGCTAGTTAAAGGACCTACAGTATTCGCGACAGATACGTCTTTGCCGGCAAGTATTTTATCCAGCTTGCTCTGGCTAAACTTGGAAACTCCGGCATTTTGCTGATAAAAAGCCTGAACATTCTCTTCAAAGTTTGGAAGGACATCTATTGGCAATATTGACATACCACCCTTCTGCTCTAGTTTGAATGATATCTTATCTTTTTGAATATCTGTAGGATATAGATGCACCTTAACACCATTGCTCAATGTCCAAGTCTTTGAACCGGCAAATCCGGACTCCTCCTTTTTCACTTTTCCGCCCTTAACTGCAGCAACATCAATAAGAGGCTCATTAACTGCATTTGCTGCAACAGGCTTTAATTCAGCTGCATAGCCATCATTGTATGAGGCAAGAACTTCTGCATCTGTCGGGATATTAACACCGTCTTTCTTGGGACAAGCATAAAGAACAACATTGTTCTCCTTGCTTACCAGGCCCTTTATCATCATGTTAAGTTGCTGCAAGGTAATCTGAGGAATGTATTGCTTTACAACCTCGTTCATGTATACAGGATCTACGTACGGCTCTTGCTCCAAAAAGTAATTAACATATTGCATTGCAAGCTGGCCGTTTGTTCTTGTTGCGGCTTTATCCGCAGCAGATTGATAGCTTCTTAGTATATTTGCCTTTGCACGATCCAACTCTTCTTGAGTAAAACCGAACTGACCTGCCTGACGCATAAGCTTTACCAGCTCTTTTACGGTAGCCAAGCCCTTGTCATCTTTTGGCATTGCATAGAAAATCAAACCATCCATTATGGTTGCAAGTTGCACATAGGCGGCACCTGCATCTGAGAAAACAGAGCCCGGTTCTTTTGCGGCATCGGAGAATCTTTCTCTTAACATGCTGCTCATAAGATCTTTACTAAGACTAATAACCTGATACAAACCTAGCGGCTTGTATTGGCTTGGAATAGGTTCTTGTTTTATTACAATATTAACACTGGTTGAACCGGTTTCAGGGTCAGAGAAAACATTAACAAGCGGTTCTGTATTATCAGGAACTTTGACTGTCTCTTTTACAGGAGGATTTTCCTTCTTTGGAATAACACTAAATAATTCCTTGATTTTATTCTCTACATAATTTACATCAACATCACCTACTACAATAATCGCCTGATTAGCAGGATAATACCATGTTTGATAAAAAGACACAAGCTCTTTTGGATCAAAACCTAATATGCATTTGTCATCACCAATGATATTGCAGTCGGCATAATTTGTCCCTTTAAACAAAATCTTTCTTTGCTCTTCTGACTGACGCCTTGATGCAGAATTTCCGCTGCGCCACTCTTCTACTATTACACCTCTTTCTTTCTCAATCTCAGAAGGATCATTTTTTACAAAATGGGCATCGTTTTGAAGAATTACCAACGCAGTGTCAATCATTGCCTTACTGTCTGTCGGGATTGTCTGTAAAATATAAATAGTTTGTTCAACGCCTGTCATGGCATTGATGTTGGCTCCAAAAATCAGTCCCTTCTTCTCCAAATAGGACATCATGGTGTTGCCGGGGAAATCTTTGTTTCCGTTAAAGCACATGTGCTCCAGAAAATGAGCAAGTCCTCTTTGTGCAGGGGTCTCATTAATGGCGCCCACATTGGTGGCAATATAAAATTCCGCCCTGTGTTCAGGGTTGGCATTATGCCTTATAACGTAAGTAAGTCCATTATCCAGATGGCCTATCTTGACAAGACTGTCAAGCTTAATCGGATCTTGTGGATTGAGCAACATGTTCTGTCCAAAAGAAACTGTTGCAATGCAGATAGCGAGCAACAGTGTACATAATTTTCTCATATTGGTTTAATTTATAAATGTGTTTGCTGTTTTTAACGAGTTTATTTGAAATATGGTCTTAATTTTGATACAACCTTTTCACAAAAATAGCACTAAAAGAAGAAAAACAAAATATTTTATAAATAACTATCATTAAATTAATATAATATGAAGAGAATTTGTTTAATTTCACTAACTGCGGCTGCGGCATGTACCGCGTTACTGGCAAGCGGAACAAAGAGTTACGCGCAGGAAAATAGCAAGCAAAATTATGTTGAGGTTCAGACAAGATGCGAGAGAGAAATCACGCCGGATGAAATTTACATGAGCATAACTATTAATGAGAAGGATTCAAAAGGCAGGATAACTGTTGAACAGCAGGAGAAAAAAATGATTTCAGCACTAAAGGAAGTTGGAATTGATGTTGAAAAAAATCTGACCATTGATGACATGAACAGTGATTTGCAAAAATATTTTCTTGGGAAGAATACTGTATTAGCCTCTAAATCATATACTTTAAAGGTTAAAGATGCCACTGAACTTGGAAAAGCATTCCAAGCCTTGAATGATGCCGGCATTTCTGATGTTAACCTTCAGAAGGCTCAGGTATCACAGACTCTGCAAGAAAAAACAAAAAATGAACTTTATGCGGAAGCGGCAAAAAAATCCAAGGAGAATGCAACAACGATGATTGAAACTGTTGGCGGAAAGGTTGGAAAAGTCATCTACGCACAGACATATAATTCATATCAAAGGGCATATTCAAACATAGCTCTCATGAGCAAAGCAATGGCCGTTGATAACGCAGAACCGGAGGAGGAAACCACGCTACAGATGGATAAAACCACGGTTTCTGTAACAGTTACGTTCAGATTTGCCATTGAATAGGCATCCCGTTTTACGCGTGGTAACAAGTTAGTGCGCATAGAAAATGTAGATTTATAGCAGATTACTTATAGAAAAATTGCATTTTCACAATAAATAATTATCTTTGCGGCTCGCTTTTAGAAATATGCAAATTTCTCCTAAGCGGGCTGTACTGTTTCATGAGTATTTTTACCTATGTGCCGTACAGTAACAGTATTTATTAACAAAAAAAATTAACACAAAATGTTAAAGAGTTATGAAACCGTTTTCATTGCAACTCCCGTTTTGTCTGAACCTCAGATGAAGGAAACGGTGTCCAAGTATGTTTCCCTAATTGAGGAGAACAAGGGCGAAGTTGTATATGAAGAGGATTGGGGGCTAAAGAAATTAGCTTATCCTATCCAGAAAAAGACTTCAGGTTTTTATCACCTGATTGAGTTTAAAGCAGAGCCTGCTTTTGTAGAAACATTAGAGACTCAGTATCGTCGTGATGAGAGAATCATCAGATTTCTGACATTTGCAATGGACAAGTACGCCGTTGCTTATGCGGAAAGAAGAAGAGCTAACAGAGCCGCCAAGAAGAATGAAACACAAAAGGCGGAGAAATTTGCAGCTAAAGAAGAAACTGCTAATAAAGAGTAATTTGGGAGGATATAATTATGGCAAACAAAGTAGAAGTGAATGCAGATATCCGTTATTTAAATCCGGTTACTGTAGAGGTTAAAAAGAAAAAATATTGCCGCTTTAAGAAAGCTGGCATAAAATACGTCGACTATAAAGACGCTGAATTTTTAAAGAGATTCCTTAATGAGCAGGGAAAAATTCTTCCCCGCCGTTTAACCGGAACTTCTTTGAAATTTCAGAAGAAAGTGGCTCAGGCTGTCAAGCGTGCTCGTCACCTTGCCCTGCTGCCTTACGTAACAGACTTGTTGAAATAATAAGGAGGAGAGAAGATGGAAGTAATATTAAAAGAAGACATCCGCAGAGTAGGACATAAAGACGATCTTGTAAAAGTAAAGAACGGATATGCTAATAACTATCTGATTCCTAACGGTCTTGCTATTGCAGCCACTGAATCTGCAAAAAAAGTTCTTGCAGAGAACACCAGACAAAGAGCACACAAAGAAGCTAAGCTTGTTGCTGATGCTACCGCTCTTGCAGAGAAACTTAATGTTGTGAAAGTTACAATACCTACAAAGGTTAGCGCAATAGGAAAGATTTACGGTTCCGTAAACAACATTCAAGTTGCAGATGCTCTTGCAAAACAGGGATTTGAGATTGACAGAAGAAAAATTGAAATCAAAGATGCAGATAAACTTACAGAAATTGGAGTTTATGATGCAAAAATTGATGTTTACAAAAATGTTTACGCTTCTGTCAAAATAGAGGTTGTAGATGAAGAGGGTAAGGTAACTGAAGTTGTAAAAGAAGCCGCTCCTGCTAAGGTCAAGAAAGAGAAGAAAGTGAAAGAGATCAAAGCAGAAGAGGGTGCAAAGAGTGAGAAACCGACTGCTGCAGAAGGAGAGGTAAAGGCAGAGAAGAAAGAAAAGAAAGAGAAGAAGACGGATAAGAAAGAGGAAAGCGCCGGAGAGAAATAGTTATTAAATCTTTTATAATTGTTATGAAGAAGTTCTTAACCGTGTTAGCGGTAGCCGTTATTGCTTGTGTATCTTGCAAGAATGCTACTCCCGGAGAGTATACGGGTTGGGTTGTAAAATCCGGCAACGATACCCTAGTTGTAAAAGCTCTTTTAGGCGATTCTACCCAGACATTTATAATTGCTAAGGCGGATCTTAATGACGCCAACGGTATGATTGAGGGTTCTCCCGTTGTTGTTGACTACGTTGGCAAAGTAAAACCTGTCATCAAGGCTACAAAAGTTGCATGCGACCCCACATATGCAAAAGCTATAGGTTCCTGGACTCACGTTGCTGCCGGCATGCCGGATTCTCTTAAAGAGGGAGTTGAGATCATGGTTGGCGGTACTGCAAAATCCATCAATATGGCCACGCTTGAATATTCAAAGTGGGAGCTTGCGGGACCGGCAGATAAACTTATCCTTCATGTAAAAAGCATCGGAAACGGTGTTCAATTTGACACCACGGAAAATGCAACAATTTCTGAGGTTAACGGTCAGCTTGTGCTGGCAATTGACGGAACTCAAGAAAACTACACTAAAGAGGCTGCAGCTCATGCAGCAGAGTCAGTTGCCAAATAAGCATCTCGACAAGTTATTTATAAAAAAAGCCGCTCAGATTGAGCGGCTTTTTTTGACGTACAGGTCTGCTTATTTCTTAGCAGCTACTTTCTTTTTAGGAGCAGCCTTAACAACCTTCTTTGCAGCAGGTTTCTTAACAGCTACCTTTTTCTTAGGAGCAACCTTCTTTGGAGCAGCCTTCTTAACAACCTTCTTTACAGCAGGTTTCTTAGCAGCCTTCTTAGGAGCAGCTTTCTTAGGGGCAGCCTTCTTTGCTACAACTTTCTTAGCAGCTTTTGCAGGCATAGCTTTAGCAGCTACTTTCTTCTTAGGGGCAGCTTTTTTAACAACCTTCTTTGCAGCAGGTTTCTTAACAGCTACCTTTTTCTTAGGAGCGGCCTTCTTAGGAGCAGCCTTCTTAACAACCTTCTTTACAGCAGGTTTCTTAGCGGCCTTCTTAGGAGCAGCTTTCTTTACCGTTTTCCTAGGAGCAGCTTTCTTAGCTACCTTCTTTGTGGCTTTTTTAGCCGTTGCTTTTTTTGTTACCATAATATAAAATTGTTTTAAAATGTTAGTGCCTTATTTTTTAACGGGCGCATTCTCCACAAGAGCGCACAAATACTTCCACAATTTTCCAACACTCTCTATGTTAACTCTCTCATCAGGTGAGTGAGGAGAAAAAATTGTAGGTCCGAATGAAATCATATCCCACTTTGGATATGCCTGTCCAAGAATACCGCACTCAAGTCCTGCATGAATGGCAACAACCTTTGCCTCCTTTCCAAACTGTTTCTTGTAAATTTCTTTTGCCTCCTTTAATATAGGTGAATTCATATCTAACTGCCATCCAGAATATGCACCGCTACACTCAAACTTTGCTCCGGCAAGTTCAAACACCGCTCTCATATCCTCAGCAAGATCAAACTTCTCACTATCAATAGAACTTCTCATGAGAGAGTGAACAAGAATAGTATGCTTTTCTTGCTGTACGATTGCCATGTTGTTGGATGTCTCAACAAAATTAGGGACAGTATCACACATTCTGTAAACTCCATTAGGACAAGAATATATAGCTCTTACAACATTAAGGGCAACATCCCTCTTTATTGCAGGATTCTTCTCCTTTACATTAACTGTAGAAATCTTGAGGTCCTTATCGGTGTACTGATACTCAACCTTTGTCTCTTTGAATACTTTGCTCACATGAGAGGCTGCCTTTCTCGCAAACTTTGAAGGAATAGCAACTACCGCATAAGCATCCCTTGGAATAGCATTTCTTATACTTCCGCCGTTAATTTCTACAAGGCGAACTCCCATGTCTTTGAGAAGAGGAAGAAGGATTCTTGCAAGAATTTTATTAGCATTAGCTCTGTAAAGAATAATATCCATTCCAGAGTGTCCGCCAATTAAGCCGCTTACAACAATCTTCTTGTAAGCATAACCGGCCGGAACTTTTTCTGTCGTGAACTTAAAAGTAGCAGTACCGTCTAATCCGCCGGCACATCCTACATAAAGTTCACCTTCTGTTTCTGAATCAAGATTGATAAGGATATCACCTTTAAGAAGTCCGGATTTTAAAGCTCTTGCTCCTGTCATTCCGGTCTCCTCGTCTACTGTGAACAAAGCCTCTAGAGGGCCGTGTTTCAGTGTCTTAGAAGCTAAAACTGCAAGCGCTGAAGCAACGCCAAGTCCGTCATCTGCTCCAAGAGTTGTACCTGTTGCGTAAAGAAGGTCTCCAACAACTCTAGTCTTAATTGGATCTGTTTCAAAATTATGTTTAACATCTGGATTCTTCTGAGGAACCATATCCAAGTGTGCCTGCATAATGAGACCGGCTCTATTTTCCATACCCTTTGTTGCCGGCTTGCGGATGATAACATTTCCGATTTTGTCCTTGAATGTTTCCAGTCCAAGTTTCTTTCCATAATTATATGCAAACTCAACAGCCTTGCTCTCTTTTTTAGAAGGGCGGGGTACTTGGTTTAGTTCATGAAATATAGACCAAACTTCTTTTGGCTCTAAGTCTAATATTGTTTTCATAATAAATAAGTCTTTATTTTTTGATTATAATTTTCTTTTTCCCGACAGATTATTTTCCTGTCGCAACTTCCAGAGGGAAGTACAAAATCTTTCCAAACTGGTAAACCGGAATTCTACGCTGTGCCAGAACTTTCTGTCCGTCAATTAGTTTTGCCATAACAATAACCGGAGTTCTATAGGCAACTTTACCCTTTGATGCAGCAGCGGCTTCATTCAAATCTTCTGCCTCTATCTTCTGATCCAAAACGGAAAGTTCCAAATAAACAGGACGGCCGCTCATATTATCAGCCGGAAGAAGACCCTGCGCATCTGATATTCTAAATGCAACGTAAGTTTGTTTTGCATTCTTTGCTTTTGGCACAACATCAAAACTTGCTCTCTGAATATTTTCGACCTCACAGCCGGTAAACAAAGACGTGTAATTCTTCTCCAATTTGTTTATCTCTTTTAGGGCATCGCCAAGAGCAGCGCCGCTGTAATTTGCGTCCGTCTCTCCTGTAAGGATATCTACTCTCTTCTGCCTTAGCTTGAATATCAGCTCCGCCGTTTCAGCCGCCTTTTGTTCTGCCGTCTTCTCAACTATCTGAGTCTGAGGCACTGCCACCTTTACAATTTCTCCATTTGCATTCTTCACGCTCTTATACAGTTTTGCAGTATCTCTCTGCAAATTGGAAACTGCCTGTATGTTGTCTGACCATGAAGAAGAAATTTCTGAAGGAAAAGTGAAAGGCATGGAACCGGATGAAAAATATCCTGGAGCAACTATCAAACCCTGCGAACAAAATGTTAAAAAATTTGCTCCGGCAGTTTTAGAATTGCCGATATTTACCGCAACACTTGCGGAAGGGTCAGCCTCAACGCTTGGAGAAAGTTCCGCTTTTATAATTGAAAAATTTTCAGAATTATTTTTATTCGCATCAATCCCCAAATATTTTTTTGAGTAAGATGCAAATGGTCCGGCTGCAAAAGAAATGTGAGACGCCGTAACTGAAATATTGATGGATGTTTCTGGAAGAGAGTAAATTACCGCACCCTGCGGTACAGGATCTCCGTCCCTTAGGACTTGTGCTTGCGCGGTTGTAAAAGATGAAAAGGCTGCAAAAAGCAAAACCAGTTTTTTTATATTCCGCAACTTCTTATCTACAATTTCTATCTTCAAAATTGTGACTGATTAATTACAATACAATTATAATAATTATTTTTTCAAGTTGTATAACTATTTCAGATTTAATTTACTTGCCGCGCAAAAATTATACGTCGGATAAAAAACATGACTTGATTTTTTACAAACCGGCGGCAACAGTTTTTTTCCAGCGCCGATGACTCCACAGCCAAATGACTTTATTATTACGAATATCTCTCTCCAAAAGCTCCGCATATTTTTTGGTAATGAAACCGGATTTTTCTTTTGAACCGTCCGGCGTAATAGTTGTAAATCTTATAGAATATTTCCCGCGTGAAACTCTGTTCATGCCCAAATATACAACAGCCATTCCTGTTTTAACAGCCACAAATTCAGGGCCTCGCAGCATCTCGGTTGGTTGGTTCAAAAAATTAACAACCAGATTATTATCTCCAAGCGCGTTCTGATCTGCTATCATTATGAAGGTGGCTTTTTCTTCTCTGTCTCCTAAAATTCTTCTTATCACCTGATGTGATTCTAGCACCTCTCCTTTTGACTGAAACTTATCATATTCATGCATTCTGATTTTACGAAAAACAATATCTGAAATTTTACTCTTTGCTCTTTTGTAAACCATATACATTGGATAAGAGGAAAAACTGTCGGGAGTTCTATGAGAATTAAGGCCGCACATCCCGCTGACAAGTTCCCAGTTTCCAAGATGCCCCATCACAATTAAAACTTTGTTCTTCTTTGCTAAAAGCGAATCTACAAGCTCGGGATTTTCCGCCGCGGAAACTTTGCAAACCGCTGCATCTGAATGAGCTAAATTCCAGATATTTTCAAAAAGGACATCGCTCATAAAACGATAATATCTATGAACAATCTCGCGAATTTCTTTGTACTTGAGTTCAGGAAAACTGCGAGCAAGGTTTACGGTAATGGTATTGAACCTATAACGCACGATGTGCTCCAAAATAAAAGATACAATGTCCGAGAAAAAATAGTGAACTCTTAGTGGAAGAAGAGATATCAGATATAATAGAATGTATCTTATTTCTGCAAGAAACTTTGCCATGTCAACTTTTAAGAACCTTATTGCAACAAATATAACACATTATTTTGTAAATGATTAATGGCTCTTCCGATATTTTAATATCTTTGTGTAGCAAAAACTAAAAACGATAATATATGTTTAAAAATCATCCAAAGGGCCTTTTAGCAGCTGCGCTAAGCAACATGGGAGAACGCTTCGGCTATTATATCATGAACGCAGTGCTAACACTGTTCTTATGTTCAAAATTCGGATTGAGCGATGAGAACGGCGGACTCATCTATTCAATTTTTTACGCCGGTATTTACGTTATGTCTCTTGTCGGAGGTCTTATTGCAGACCGTAAACAAAATTACAAGGGAACTATTATGACCGGTCTCGTTATAATGGCATCCGGATATGTTCTTCTTTCTGTGCCGATTATGGCGACTCCAACCAATACCGCAATTCTTCTGACCGGCACATGCTTTGCCCTATTTTTGATTGCCTTTGGCAACGGACTTTTCAAGGGAAATTTGCAGGCAATCGTAGGTCAGATGTATGACAACTTTGAAGAGGAGGCTGCAAAAAAAGGTCCTGAAGCTTTGAAAAAAGCAAAAGCTCAGAGAGATCCCGGATTCCAAATTTTCTATGTATTCATTAACATTGGCGGGCTTGTAGCTCCTTTCATTGCTCCGCTTCTAAGAAGTTGGTGGCTGAAAGTCAACGGACTTGTTTATAATTCCCAGCTCCCTGCGCTTTGCCACCAGTACATAAACGAAGGTTCTCAAATGGCGGGAGAAAAGCTGGATAATCTTCATCAGTTGATAAACACGGTAAATGTGGGAGGTGCTGCAACTGACAATATTTCAGCATTTTGTACACATTATCTAGATGTATTCAACACCGGTGTCCACTACTCTTTTATTGCCTCCGTTGTTGCAATGATGATTTCACTGATAATATTTATTGCCACAAAGAAAACATTTCCTAATCCTGCTAAAAAAGAGACTAAGGTTACTACAACATATACAGCAGAGGAGAAAGCAGCAATGGCAAAAGAAATCAAACAAAGAATGTATGCTTTGTTTGCAGTTCTTGGAATTGTAATTTTCTTCTGGTTCTCATTCCATCAGAACGGAGCATCTCTGTCTCTGTTTGCAAGAGACTTTGTTAATACCAGTACCATTGCTCCGGAAATCTGGCAGGCCGTAAATCCATTTTTTGTAATTGCCCTTACACCGCTTATCATGTTGTTATTTGGGCACTTGGCAAAGAAAAACAGGAGCATATCCACCCCAAGAAAAATTGCAATAGGAATGGGCATAGCCGGCATGGCATATCTATTCCTGTCCATTATTTCTTTCAGTCACGGCTATCCGTCAGCAACAGTTTTCAGAGACATGGGAGTTGCAGCGCAAGAATCAATGAAGGCCGGTCCCTGGGTTTTGATTGTTACATATTTCTTCTTAACCGTAGCGGAATTATTCATATCGCCTCTTGGACTAAGCTTTGTTTCCAAAGTTGCCCCTAAAAATCTTCAGGGTATTTGCCAAGGACTTTGGCTGGGTGCAACCGCGGTTGGTAACTTGTTCTTGTGGATTGGACCAAGAATGTACAACCATCTTGGACTTGGCTACTGCTGGGGTGTATTCCTAATACTTTGCTTGCTTTCTATGAGTGTAATGTTTGGAATGGTCAAGTGGCTGGAAAGAACCACAGGAGACGCAAAGTAACAAAGGCGGCATAAATGAAAAAAGTTGCCGTAGTAATATTAAATTGGAACGGCAAGTCCTTCTTACAAAAGTACTTGCCGCCACTTTTATTAAGCGTAAAAGAATCAAAAGGATATGTAGTTTCTGTGATTGTCGCAGACAACGGTTCAACGGATGGCTCTGAAGAATTTGTCAGAACCATTGGCGGAGTTGGATATATTTCCCTTGGAAAAAACTGGGGATTTCCGGGAGGCTACAACAGGGCTTTCAAACAAATTTACGCAGATTACTACGTTCTTCTAAATTCAGATATTTTAACTCCCGACGGTTGGCTGAATCCGTTGTTTAATTTTATGGAAGCCCATAAAGAGGCGGGAGTGTGCCAGCCAAAAATGCTATCCCTCACAAGGCACCTGGAAATTGCTGAAAAGCATAACTCCGCGGAAGCAAAAGAAATCTTTGAGTATGCAGGGGCTGCGGGAGGTTTCATTGACAAATGGGGATTCCCGTTCTGCCGCGGGCGAATTCTTTCAAGCTTAGAAGAAGATAACGGACAGTATGATGACCCGCGCAAAATATTCTGGGCATCAGGGGCTTGCATGATGGTACGCAGCACACTTTATCATAGGCTGGGAGGTTTGGACGAGAGCTTTTTTGCACACATGGAAGAAATAGATTTTTGCTGGAGAGCGGCACTGATGGGAAGCCAGATTTGGGCTGTACCGGAAAGCTATGTGTATCATTTGGGAGGCGGCACCCTGCCTAACAATTCGCCGCGCAAACTCTATCTAAACTATCGCAACAATTTGTTGATGTTGCGGAAAAATTTACCACAGCCGAGAGGCGGGATAAAATTATTTGGGCGCACTTTTAAATTATTCAGCATACGCGGCTCCAGATTATTCATCCGTAAATTCCTGGACGGACTTTCTGCAGTTGCATACATCTTTCAGGGGAAGTTTTCCTATTGCCGCGCAGTATGGAATGCGCACAAAGAGTACGGGAAGATAAAAAACACAATTAAACCTTCTCCTCGCTTAGACGGGCTCCGTGGTCCCACGGGAAAATCTTTCCGTTCAATCTATTGCGTAAACGGGGTATATCCTCACAGCATAATCCGCAAATTTTTCTCCGGCCGCAAAAAGTTTTCAGATTTAAGATTCTAGGACAGCCGGAATTCCTTCATGGTTTCTTTTTTCATCCTTGGAAAAACTTAACAAAGCAACGTTTTCCCAAGGATGCAGGCGCACGCGCTGCAACGTCAACGGAACGTAACTATCTGATCTGGGGTACTCTGGGGTGATACTGCGTATCAGGCATTTGCAAAACATCGCTTTAAAAAAAGCGATATCTTATGTAACACACAGAATATCAGCATCCCCTAAGGGTACACCTCATATGATCCTTGATAGCCTCCTCTAATACATATCATATCGTTTTCCTTTCAGTTATTTTTATTAAATCGCGCTAAAAATTATCACGCAATGGAACACTCACAAATCACAAAAAATACTACACACTGTGATCAAATGAACATAGACACCTCAAATTTAGAACGAAACATTGAATTATATGATAAGGCTCTTGGCCTTAAAGAAGTTGCATATCGCATTGAAGCTCCAGACGGTTCCTTCATAATTGTATATCTTGGTGAGTGCAACAAAAGTAATGAGGATGATAAAGGTAATGAAAGTAAGTGTGAGAAAGGAAATGAGGGTAATAAAGGTAATGAAAGTAAGTGTGAGAAAGGAAATGAGGGTAATAAAGGTAATGAAAGTAAGTGTGAGAAAGGAAATGAGGATAATGTATGGAATGTGATTGAACAAAAAGGAAAAAGAGAAAATACCATCAGTTCCCGATTGGAACTCACGTGGTTACGCACACATGCAAATAAACCTTACAAGCTTGGGAAAAATGAAACTCACATTTGCGTTCGTGTTCCCGGAGACTATAAAAAGACGCGCGAATATCATCGCGCTATGGGTTGCCTCTGCTACGAGAAAGAGGCCATGGGATTGTATTTTATCCATGACTCGTATGATTACTGGATTGAGATGCTCCAGCCGAAATAACAAATCCTCATACTCTTTAAAAGTTCACTTTTCCAAACAGTTTTTACGATTTGGAACAGTTTTTACGATTTGGATTGGAATTGACGATTTTGCATAAGTGCAATGTCTTTTTCTTCTAAAAATTTCTGCATTTTTATTTGCATTTGACGATTATGTATGAGTATACCGTCCTGTCATACTAAATGTTTCAGCGGTTTTTATTGGATTTGATGATTGTAGATTTTGGGCTATTTGTTATTTGTTCAAATTATTAGCGGACAAAAGATTTTTATACGATTGTGCCTGATATTTAAAATTTTAGCATCTATATTGCAAACAATATTTATGCAAACTAGGAATGGCGAGGAGGGTAACAATAAATTGTCGAGAGAAAGAAAGACATTGCATTGCGCCGCAAAATCAAGATGCGAGAGATGCCACAATTATAGGGCAGGATGAAAAGGTTTATCATGTGATGCTTAGAGGGAGGGATGGTAAACCTCTGTTTTTAAAAGATGCAGATTATAGGAAATTTTTATTTTTGCTTAACAAAAGACTGGAGGAATTTAAGGCATCGCTCTATGGATTTGTGCTAATGACCAATCATGTACATTTGCAGATTAAGAACTGTGATATTAAATCATTAATTAATGTATTAGCAAACGGATATACAGGGTTTTACGTTAATTCGCATAAGGAATATTCCGCACTTTTTGAAGCGCCAAAAATAGTTGAGAAAATATCCAAGGAATTTCAGGCAGAGAATCTTTGGTACATTTTGAATAATCCGGTGAAAGAAGGTTTGAGTAAAACTCCAGGTGGTTATAAGTATAGTTCGTACCTATTTTACACTAAGCGTAAAACAAAAATATCAGATCTAATCAATGTAGATTGTAGCTTTGTTAAAGAGTACTACAAATCTATAGCTGAACTAAATGCAGACTTGAGAGAAGATTTGAGAAGGGACAAATCCAAAAAGAAATTTAAGAAATCCTATGGCCTGAAATATAATGGATGGAATAAGTGGAATGGAGACAGTAATATAAAATAGGTAGGCGTATATTAAAAAGCGAGATGAAGAGATGAGATGAAGAGATGAGATGAAAATGTAAGATGAAAATGTAAGATGAAGAAGCGGCTGCATCAAGTGTACTCTTAGGAGACGTTGATAATATGCGTGTTACATAAGATGTCTATTTTTTAAAAGCGAAGTTTTACAACTGCCTGATACGCAGTGCAATCCCAGAGTACCCCAGATCAGATAGTTATGATTTATAAGCATTTCAGCACGAGTGCACCTAATCTTGCATGCTTACTATGCTCGCATGCAAAGCAATGCGCTACAAAACAATGATTTGTCCTAAAATAGGTTGACAAAAAATCATGTTAAATGTAAAACTTATTTAGGATTATTCAATTACACCATGTCCTTTAGAATGGCCCAAAATCAATTCCGAGGTGAAGAAAGAGCCAAAGAAAACCGCCAGTCACTCCAGCATTGAAGAGCGTGGATGCCAGCTGAAAGCACTCAAGTCGGAACTGGACCGATAGAGACTGAAGAATTTCGCACTCAGCACAATGATCGAGACCGCAGAGGAGGAGCTGCATATTGACATAAGAAAAAAGATGGAGAAAACGCCGTGGCCAAGCGCGTCAACGGCATCCTTAATATGGAATGGCTCAATGACAAAAGAGCAAGTAAAAAAGTGGAAAAACTACTACAAAAACAAGCAAAGTCAAAAATCAGATGATATTATTATTACATCTTTGACAACCGATGCTAGGACTAATATCCAGACATCAGGATTTAGCACTCAAAACTCTATTTAATCTGTAAACAAATTTTAGGACGAGCCACAAACATGCTTCTCTCTTTTTATTGCATTGATAACTTTCCGATTGTTATTTTTCCATCAGAAATTTTCCGTTACCGCTATTCATCCAC
>Ga0172378_10001132_pt1 | contig 24300 bp, 25 predicted proteins | sample GrowelOW332metaG_FD_119755 | JGI IMG/M metagenome (GOLD analysis project Ga0172378, IMG submission 119755) | Groundwater microbial communities from an aquifer near a municipal landfill in Southern Ontario, Canada - Pumphouse #3_1 metaG | ecosystem: Environmental > Aquatic > Deep subsurface >... | reverse complement strand
ATTAATAATTTAATAGTTTTATTTTGGCGGGAGTATGTGGGAATCGAACCCACCCAGGACATTTACATGCCCCAGCACAGTTTTGAAGACTGGCTGGCACACCAGCACCAATCTACTCCCATATGTCTTATTATTTTATCTTTATTTGATTCAAATGTCAAATAAGTATTCTTCCGTCATCAATTCTTTTTGTTATTTTTTCCTCATCCAGCTTCATAAGTATCCCAACAGCTGCTTTTCTGTTTGTATTTAGCATTGCTCTGAAATCAGTAGGTGTTATCTTTCCATTTTTTTTCAAATAATCTACAGCCATAGCTTTTGCCTTGTTATAACTTGTTTTAAGGATAATAACATCCTCAGGAAGCTTTAAAAGAACTTCTTCTCTTATAAGATTTAAAAGCACCATATTAAGCTCTTTTTCCTTATACTTTCCCTGAAATTCCTTAATATTAAATGGAATATACTGATTTTCCTTAAAGCTTGAAAGTATATCATCTTTTATTTTCAGCTGCTCCTTTGAATATTTTATTTCAAAGGAAAAAAGAGAAATAAAAGATCCTTTTATTTTAATAATATTCTGCTGCTGAAAAATATTAAATATATTATCAACTTCTTTTTTAGAAAAGTTTTTAAAAAGGCGGCTTCTTATATCTTCCTTTGAGAGTCCCGGGCTTAAAGGATTATCCCTGTGATATACAAAGAGGAGCTTCTCTAAATCAGATTCCTTCTCTTTAACATAATTTATATGATAAAAAATCTCAGCTGCTTTATATATACTTTTCTTATTTAATAATTCATCAATTATAGGAAGGAGTTCTGCTTCCTTTATCCCAATTCCCTTTTCTATATCTGAAATGTTTAAATTCTCATTAGAATTTTTCTTTATAAAGCTTTCCAATATATCTTCTTTATCTCCGCTGTCCTTTATCTTAAGCTCTTCTATGTAATCTTTAGAATTTCTTTTTGCCTTTATACCCTTTGGCTCTATAATATAACCGCCGCCGATGGTTACCATAGGAGAATAGCTTCTTATTACAAATCTGTCTCCCTTTCTTACAGCCATGCTTTTTTCTAAAACCAGCTGCACTATATCTTCTTTCCCTATCTCCAGCTCTTCTTTATTAAATAATCTAACCCTGCAGAGTATCTCAGATGTGCCATGATATAGCCTTACTCTCCAGTTGTTTTTAAGAGGATTCTTATTCCCACTCAGGTAATTTAATTTGCAGTCTATAATGAACGAATTTTCAAGGGAGCCTTTAGTGGATAAAACGTCTCCTCTTTCAATATGAGATACTTTTACATTTGTGAGATTAATAGCACATCTTTGCCCTGCATAGGCTTTTTCCTGGCTTTCCTCATGAACCTGAATTCCTCTGGCCTTTGTTATTATGTTAGAAGTATATAGCTCCAGCTCTTCATTAATGCTTACTTCTCCTGATATAATAGTTCCGGTTATAACTGTTCCAAAGCCAGCTACTGTAAATACCCTGTCAATAGGCAGGTAAAAATCTTTTTTTGCATCCTTTTCCGTAACTTTTTCTGTCATCTTATCTATTTCCTGTATAAGCTTCGGTATGCCCTGTCCTGTTTTTGAGGAAACTGATATTATAGGAGAATCCTTAAATATGGAATCTTTAAAATGCTCAGATACGTCATCTTTAACCATATGGAGCCACTCTTCATCTACCATGTCTGTTTTTGTAATTACTATTATACCGTTTTTAACATTCAGAAGTCTTAGAATATCATAATGCTCCCTGGTTTGAGGCATAATTCCTTCATCTGCTGCTATTACAAATAAAACAAGATCTATAGAGGATGCTCCTGCCAGCATATTTTTTATAAATCTTTCATGTCCGGGAACGTCAATTATGCCAGCCCTTTTCCCTGAAGGAAGGTCAAAATAGGTAAATCCCAAATTTATTGAAATTCCTCTTTCTTTTTCTTCCTTAAGAGTGTCTGTATCTCTGTTTGTAATTGCTTTTATTAAGGCTGTTTTGCCATGATCAATATGTCCTGCTGTTCCGATAATTATATGTTTCATTCTAAACTCCTCTGCTGATATTAAGAAAAGCGTTATAAATATCAGTAAAGTCCCTGTCCTGAACTGTTCTTATATCCATAATTACCTTATCTTCATTAATTCTCACAATAATGGGAACATTATTTTCCCTAAGTTTATTCTCTAACTTATCAGCAGACATTTTACCATAAGATATAGAAAGTACTCTGGATTTTATTTTAGATAAAGGCATAGACCCTCCCCCTACGGTTGAAAAATCATCCGTAAGTTTTATGGAGAGTCCATCAATTTTTGAAAGCCTTCTCTTTAAACTTACAGCACGTTTATTTAAATCCTCATAGCTTATAACAAGCATTTTAAGGGTAGGTATATTATCTATTGCATCCTTTTCCTCTAAATACTCTGTCAGCGTAGCCTCTAAGGCACTAAGTGTCATCTTATCAACCCTTAATGCCCTGAGCAGCTGATTTTTCTTCATCTTGTCAATTAAGTCTTTCTTTCCCACAATTATTCCTGCCTGAGGTCCTCCTAAAAGCTTATCTCCGGAAAAGGTAACTATATCAATTCCCTTTTTTATGCTTTCAATAACAGTTGGCTCTTCAGGAAGTCCAAACTTTGACATATCAAGCAGTGTGCCGCTTCCTATGTCTTCAATTACCGATATATTATTTTCTTTTCCTATTTCAACTATTTCTTCAATAGACGGCTCCAGCGTAAAGCCCAGTATCCTATAATTTGAGGTATGAACCTTAAGAAGTGCTGCTGTGTTTTCGTTTATTGCATCTATATAATCATTTTTATGGGTTCTGTTTGTAGTTCCAACTTCTCTTAATATGGTGCCTGACAGCTTCATTACCTCCGGTATCCTGAAGGAACCTCCTATTTCAACCAGCTGGCCTCTTGAAACTACAGCCTCTTTTCCGCTGCATACAGTATTTAAAGCCAGCATGACAGCAGCTGCATTATTATTTACTACGAGAGCTGCTTCTGCACCTGTTAATCTTTTTATAATATCCTCAATATGAGAATACCTTTCTCCTCTTTCACCTGCCTTTAAATCATATTCCAGATTATTGTAGGAGGATGCTATCTCAGATACCTTAAGAGCTGCCTTCTTTGATAATATTGATCTGCCAAGATTTGTGTGAACCACAACTCCTGTGCAATTAATAACTCTTTTTAGCCTGTCTGACTTTTTTGATTTTAAAATTCTGTAAAATGAATCTAAAATATCCTCTTCTTTAAATTCATCTGTTTTTTCGCTGAGTATTGCTTCTCTTATCTCTTCTAAGGCTTCCCTTAAAGCTTCAATAACATAAACTCTTTTAGTTTTATTAAGCTCTTCTATTACCTCAAATCTGTTTAAAAGCTGATCCATTTTTGGAATTTTTTTAAGAGAATTTTTATTCATTTTTTCTCCTTATTTTACATATAAATATTTATCCTTTAGAGCTGTTACCTCACCTATTATGGCTGATTTCAAATCAAGCTCCTTTAAAGCAGCCATGGCTTTCATGGCATCGATCTCACTCATTGAAAGAATGAGTCCTCCTGAAGTCTGAGGATCAAATAATATGTCCTCCATATACTCTTCAACTCCTGATAATGAGTATTTTCCATCTAAATAGCTTTTATTTTTATATGTTCCAGCCGGTACCAGTCCCATTTTTGCATATTCTATAGCCTCTGAAATTACCGGAACTCTATTTTTATATATATTTATTGAATGCATACTTCCTGCTGCCATTTCATAAAGGTGTCCCATAAGTCCAAAACCGGTTACGTCAGTGCAGGAATTTATATCTAAATCCTTAACCTTTAAAAACGCATATTTATTTAAGGTTGTCATAACATGAACTGCTTTTTTATAAGCCTCAGGAGATGCCAGTTCTCCTTTTATTGCTGTATTTATTATGCCAATACCAACAGGCTTGGTAAGGATTAGAAGGTCTCCTTCTTTTGCAGTATTATTTTTTAGTATTTTGTTTGGATTTACAATTCCTGTAACAGAAAGACCATATTTAGGCTCATTATCATCTACCGTATGTCCTCCTACTACTACTGCTCCTGCTTCTATAACCTTATCTGCTCCACCTCTTAAAATGTGAGATAAAACATCTATAGGAAGACAGGCTGGAAAGCAGACTATATTGAGAGCAACCTTTGGCTCTCCCCCCATGGCATATATATCGCTAAGTGAATTAGCTGCTGCTATCTGCCCAAAAGTATAAGGATCATCTACTACAGGAGTAAAAAAATCCAGTGTCTCAATGAGAGCTATATCCTCTGTTAATTTGTATACAGCTGCATCATCTGAGGATTCTGTTCCCACTAACAATGCCCTGTCCTTCATCTCTGGTAATTTGCCTAGTATCTCTGAAAGGGTCTCCGGCCCTATTTTAGCAGCTCACCCAGAGGTTCTTGATAACTCTGTTAATCTTTTTATCATGCTCTCACCTCCTACGTTTATTATAATAGGAAATTACATAATTTTAAAATTTATTTTTCAACTTAAAGATAATTATGTAATTTCCTCTATTATATAATTAAACTACCATAAAATAAAGTAATCCTTTATCTTGTTATAGGTTTTATCTCCTATTCTGTCTATTTTTTTAAGTTCATCTATGCTTTTAAAGCCTCCATTTTTTTCTCTGTAATCAATTATCTTTTGAGCTGTAACGTCGCCTATCCCGGGAACTTTTTTAAGCTGCTCTTTGTCTGCCTGGTTTATGCTTATCTTACCGTCACTATTTTGGGAGCTTGATATACTGGCAGCAGCTCCCTTTTTGTTTACGATAATCTTCATCTGATCTGATACAAGCTGGGCTAAATTAATTGATGACATGTCAGCTGTGTCAGTAAAGCCTCCTGCTTTATTTATAATATTTTCTACCCTGTCTCCTTCTGTAAGGGAATATACTCCCGGCTTTTTTACTTCTCCTACAATATATGCTTTTATTTCCTTTTTTTCCTGCTGGCTGCTTTCGATTAGTACCTGGGAACTATCCTCTTCTTTATCAGAATTTTTATATCCAATAAACAAAAAAATAATAATTACAAATATTATTACAATCGATCCTATAATTTTACTATATTTCTTCATTTTTATCCCTCCAATTTAATTATTGACTACAATATCTAAAATATTTCTGTTATAATTTAAATATATCTTGTATTTGGAGGAGACAATGAAAAGGATACTATTTACATTTGTAATATTTGCAATAATAATTTTTATTCCCCAGTCTGTATGGGCAAATGCTAAGCCTCCCGTTGTTTTGGCAGATGGTGCCATTTTGATGGATGCTGATACAGGCAAAATTCTTTATAGCAAAAATATTGATAAAGCTTACCCACCAGCCTCAGTCACTAAAACAATGACAGCTCTTCTTACACTGGAAAACTGCAGTTTGGATGATGAAGTAATTGTTGACAGCCGGTCACCTTTAGAGGATGGCTCAAAGATATACATCAGAGAGGGTGAAAAAATAAAGGTTAAGGATTTGCTTTACGGCCTTATATTAGCATCCGGAAATGATTGTGCCGGAGCATTAGCTACCCATATAGCAGGATCTCCGGAGGCTTTTGCAAAAATGATGAATAAAAGAGCAAAAGAGCTGGGAGCTAAAAACACAAATTTTATTAACCCCTGCGGCCTTTTTAATTCAAATCATAAAACTTCAGCCTATGACCTGGCACTTATTATGAGAGAACTTATTAAGCATAAAGAGTATATGGAGATATCAAAAACTCAAAGCTATCAAATTGCAGCTACTAATAAGCAGCCTCTGCCCAGGCCTTTATGGAATGAAAATAAATTAATTCAAAAATACAGCAGCTACTTTTACCCCTATGCTCAGGCAGGAAAGACCGGATATACAATAGAATCAAGATTTTCTTATATATCTTATGCTAAGAAAGGTGACAGGAACCTTATTTGTGTTATTCTTCATGAAAATACAAAAACATATTACCCTGAATCAATAGCACTATTTGAATATGGATTTAACAATTTTGAAAAGATAAAGCTTTTTTCAAAGGGGGATATAGTATCCTCAATTAAAATAGATAACCAAGATTTCCCTCTTACAGCAAGTTCAGATTTTTATTATACAAGAGAAAAAGGGAACACTGAAATTCCTAAGCTAAATGTAATAGAACAGGATTTAAGGGATAAGTCATTTACAAAACAGGATAATATACTAAACGCTTCCATAGTATATAAAGGGAATGATATTGGACAGGTTTTCTTAAAAAGTTCTAAGGATCACATATTAAAAAAGGCTGCAGCAGCTGTTAAACAGACCTTCTCTTATTTAAAAAACATATTATTATTTATTCTCTACATATTTTTAGCACTATTGACAGCAGCGCTTGTCATAAGATTCTGTAATAGAAAGAGGAGTAAAAAATATAAATCAAAATATAGATAAAAAAATGAGTTATATAATTTATCATTTGTTGACGGCCAAAGGTAAATAAAAGGCGTCCTAAGGACGCCTTAATTTATTTATTAAGTTTTGTATATCCTCAGGAACGGTTGCTTCAAATTTCATTCTTTCAAGTGTCCTTGGATGGTTGAATTCTATCTTTGCCGCATGGAGAGCCTGCCTTTTAATATATCCTTCATCATTATCTCCATAAAGGTCATCTCCATATATAGGACAGCCAAAGTGGGTTAAATGAACTCTTATCTGGTGGGTCCTTCCTGTAAGAAGCCTCAGCTCAATAAGTGAAGAATTGTCATATTCCTCAATTACCTTATACATTGTTTTACTCTCTTGTCCTTCAGGACTTACTATTCTCTTTACCCCGATTTCTTCTTTAAGAATTGGAAGGTCAATTAATCCTTCTTTTTCTTTCATTTTATTATGAACAACTGCCAGATAAGTCTTTTGGAAGGAAGCCTTATCTCTTGCCATCGCCATGTGAGTAAATTGATTTTTTGCAACTACAATTAGTCCCGATGTATTCATATCAAGTCTTGATACAAGGCGGACTATGGTGTCTTCTCCCTTATGCCTGAAATAATATATTATTCCATTAGAAAGAGTATTTGTCTGATAATTTTTAGTTGGATGGACTACAATAAATGGCGGTTTATTTATTATTAAAATATCCTGATCCTCGTATACTATAGAAAGCTCCATTTTAACCGGCTCTATATCCTGAGTCTCTTCTCTTTGAAGCTCAATTTCTATAATATCTCCCTCACTTAGCATATAATTTAGTTTTTCCTTTTTTCCATTTACTTTTATTCTTTCTTCTCTTCCTGCGCTTATCAAGAACCTGGTGGATATTTGTTTTTCTCTCTTTAAATAAGCTCTGAGCTTGGTTTTTTTGTCCAAGTTCAAAGCTTTATATGTAAGTATATTATTCATTTACTTTAGCTATAGCTTCAATCTCAACCAGAGCATCTTTCGGAAGGCGAGAAACCTCAACAAAGGATCTGGCAGGATAATTTTCTGTAAAATACTCGCTATAAACCTGGTTTACAGCTGCAAAATCATCCATGTTTTTAATAAACACTGTGGTCTTAATCACATTCATCAAAGAAGAGTCTGCTGCTTTTAGTACTGCTTTTAAATTAAGAATACATCTCTCAGCCGCTTTTTTTATATCACCTGTAACCATCTGGCCATTTTCAGGGTCTATAGGTATCTGACCTGATGTAAAAATAAGATTTCCTATATTAATTCCCTGAGAATATGATCCTATTGCAGCAGGGGCTTCTTTTGTATATATTATTTCTTTCATCTAATCCCCTCCTATTTATAATCACTGCCTAATATGATCACTATATCATATTGGCTATTACTTGACTGAAGTACATCAACATTTGATATACCAAATTCATCTGCTAAAATCAGATTAATATCTTCATCCATATTATAGGCTGTAACTTTTGATGTTTCAGCTGCAGCTGCATTACCTGTGGTTACGTTTTTATAGCCTTTATTTTCCAGTTTTTCCTTTACATCTGCTGCTAAGCCTTGTGTACCTGTTCCATTTTCAATCATTACTTTAACAGTTTTCTTATCTATAGATAAAGTCTTATTCTCAGATGTACCTATGCCTTCTTCTCTAAATGGTGCTAATATTTCCTTATTTTTATCCGGTTCATATATAACATAGGATATTTTATCAATATACTCAGGAGTTGACTTTATTGTTTCCATTTTTATGTTGGAGGAGCCTAATTTTGCTACAATATATCCGTATTTTATAATACTTACAGGTTCCATATTTGTCTCAACAAATTCAGGAATACTTTTTAGTATGCCACCTAGTTTAAATATTATTGAGGGTGATTTTATTTTGTCTATTACTTTACTTATAAAATCATGCTGATTGTCAATTCTGCCTAAATCACCTGTGGCAAAGCCTCCCTTTCCATCGTTATTCTTTCTCCATCTGAAATACTCTTCAGCCTTAGCTCCATCTAAATGAACCGTCTCTCCCTTTTTAAAATGAATATGAAGATTCTGACCTGCATCATCATAATCCATCTCATATGGTATAGTTATATCTACTCCGCCTATTGAGTCTATTAGCTTTCTGAAGCCTTCATAATTTAATTTGGCATAGTAGTTTACATCTACCTCCAGCAGCTTTTCAACAGCATCTATAGCTCCCTGAATGCCATTTATGGCATGAGCATTATTTATTTTTTGGTTTTTGCCATTTATTTTAATCAATGTATCTCTTGGAATTGATAATATATTAGCTGATTTTGTATTTGGATTATAATTCAAAAGCATTAAAGTGTCTGTTCTTTTAGGGTCATTGGCACTTTTTGATTGAGGATCCCCAATATCTACACCCATAAGAAGAATATTAACCGGGCCATCCTTTTTTACCTCTTTTGTTATTACAGTTTGGCCATTATATCCTGAAGATTTGTTTGTTAAACTTAATAGATACCTATAGACGCCAAATACTATTCCTCCAATAATAAGCAGGATAAATAAAGTTAGAAATATGTAAAATTTAGGTTTAACTTTTATTTTTTTTCTTTCTCTCATTTTTTCACCTTATCCTTTGCAGGATATAATTCCTTCCTCTTATTGTTTCCATATGAATAAGCTTTCCTTTTGTTATAACATATTTTATTGTATTGTCATAGGCATAAAGCATTGCTTTATCCAAATCTATATAGGATAGATTCCTTAAAAAGTCCACTCCCTGGAAATTTCTATTTGGTTCAATATAATCTGCTAAATATATTATTTTATCTAGTTTTGTCATATTCTCTCTTCCGGTTGTATGATATATTATAGAGTCCAGTATATACTTGTCAGATACGCCCATAACTTTTTCCGCAATAATTGCACCGCATAAGCCATGAAGAAGCTGTGGCTCCGACCTAGATACTAAATCTACATTAAAACCTGATACTAAAGCCATATTAAGTAATTCTTCATTTTTTAAATTTTTAGCACAGTCATGCAAAAGTCCGGCGATCTCTGCTTTTTTTGCATCCTCTCCGTAAAAAGATGCTAATGAAACCGCCGTATCTTTTACTCCTAAGGTATGAATATACCTTTGCTCTTTAAGGTTTTCTTTCAAATAGTCATCCATCTTAGTAAGCGGCCACATCATTTGTAAAGTCCTAATTCGTTTATAGCATAATAAACATTAGCTGGAAGATATTGACTTACATTTAATCCCTTTTGCATCAGCTTCTTTATTTTTGAAGATGATATCTCCATGGCAGGCAGGCTCATGAAAATAATTTCCCTGCCATATTTTTTTTCTATAAATCTTTTTTGCTGAAATACTTCTTCATTTTCATATCCATGTCTGTTATACACTACAATCTGGCAATTATCCATTATTGTCTTAACATCTTTCCACTTCTCCAGTTCCATAAGACAATCAACTCCTGCTATAAAATACCATTTTGTTTCTTTTTCAATCTCTTTAAAATGCTGAATAGTTTCAGAGGTATATGAAATACCATTTTTGTTTATTTCATAGCTGGAAACTTCAAATTTAGCTTCTTTTCTAACAGCCAGTTTAACTAATTCATATCTAAGGAATGCATCAGATATCTTCTTATCTTCTCTAAGAGGCGGATTGCCTGCAGGAACAAATACTATTTTATCTAAGTTTAAGGTATCCAGTGCTGCATAAGCTATATGAAGATGTCCATTATGAATAGGATCAAAAGTACCGCCGAATATTCCTTTTTTAATCATATATGTCCTGTTCCTCCTATAATTAAACTGAGTGAATTACATAATTTAAAATTTAATTTTTCAGCTTAAAAAAATGTTAGCAATTCATTATTTTCAAGCTGAAAACTCAGTCCAAATATAATTATGCAATTCTCATAAATTAATAATATTATATTCCATATATTATACTAATTCAATTTAATTCCTATTCAGGCAGCTCTATTTTCTGATTTTTTTTATTTCTCTTATATATTATTATCTTGTTACCTATTACCTGGACTCCATCGCATTTAAGTTTGCTGCAAATTATATCCATGGCTTCAAAGGCATCTATGTCACTGTTTGCCAATACGCTTATCTTTATAAGCTCTCTGGCAGTTAATGCATCTTCAACCTGTTTTATAAGATTTTCTTCTAATCCGCCTTTGCCTATTTGAAATATTGGGCTTATTCTATTGGCAAGCCCTCTTAAATAACTTCTTTGTTTACTGTTTAACATTTATCCTCCTAATTATACCAGATACTCAAATTCGAAATATTTAAGTCTTACAATATCTCCGTCTTTTATACCCATTTTCTTCAGTTCTTCAAATACTCCCTTGTTTGTTAAAACCTTTTGTGCATATTTCAGAGAGTTAAAATCATTTACATTTACACTGTCTAAAAGTCTGTCTACGAAGCTGCCCTCTACTACATATACACCATTCTTATCTATATTTATAGTATATGTAAAGTGCTTCTCTTCCCATATATATTTATCTTCCTGAGGGATATAAAGGTCTTCCTTAGATATTTTGCTTAAGCTATCAGCTGCTGCTTTCATTAAATCTTCAACGCCTGAATTAGTTGCTGCTGATATCTTAAATACCTTGTCATAACCTAAAGCTGTTACCTTTTCTTTGAACTCATTGAATTTTTCGTCATCGCATAGCATATCACTTTTATTTGCAGCTATAATCTGCGGTCTTTCACTGAGCTTCTTGCTGTAATTTTTAAGCTCCTGATTTATCTTTAAAAAATCCTCATATGGTTCTCTTCCCTCAGAGCCTGATATGTCAACAAGATGAATTAAAAGTCTTGTTCTTTCTATGTGTCTTAAAAATTCCAGTCCCAGGCCTATTCCTTCTGATGCACCTTCAATTATTCCGGGAATGTCTGCAATAACGAAGCTGTTTATTCCCCTTAAGCCTACTACTCCTAAATTTGGAGAAAGAGTGGTAAAGTGATAATTTGCAATCTTAGGTTTTGCTTTTGATACCACTGAAAGAAGAGTGGATTTACCCACATTTGGAAATCCAATAAGTCCCACATCTGCTATTAATTTCAGTTCTAAGTATATGGTATATTCTTCTCCCGGCATACCAGGCTCTGCAAAATCAGGTGCCTGCCTTGTGGGAGTACAGAATTTGGAATTTCCTTTTCCTCCTTTTCCACCCTTAGCAACTACAAAGGTGTCGCCAACATGTGCCATGTCTGCCATTACCTTTTTTGATTCAAAATCTTTAACTATTGTACCTAGAGGTACCTTTATTATCAGGTTCTGTCCGTCCTTACCATATGATCTGGAAGAAGATCCATTCTCACCTCTTTCTGCCACATACTTTTTCTTATACTTAAAATCCAGCAGAGTAGTCATATTAACATCTGCTTTTATTATAACGTCTGCGCCTTTTCCACCATCTCCGCCGTCTGGTCCTCCCAAAGGAACATATTTTTCTCTTCTGAAGGATACAGCACCGTTTCCGCCGTCTCCGGATTTAATATAAATTTTCGCCCAATCTATAAACATATTCTCACCACTTTCCTTTTATATTTTTACCAATATTACCTTTAATATTTCAGGAAATTGCATAATTACATTTTGTATGATTTTTCAGTTTAAAAATAACGAATTACCAACGTTTTTTTAACTGAAAAAGTTAATTTATAAATTATACAATTTTCTCATTTAAGGAAATTACATTCAATTTTATTTTGTCCTAATATTTTAAAAGCACCCTTAAAAAGGGTGCTTTTTTTATTCTGCAACTTCTTCATCAAACTCTGCTTCATAAACAGAAGCTTTCTTTCTGTCTTTTCCAAATCTTTCATACTTAACAAAGCCGTCAACCTTTGAAAATAATGTATCATCTTTGCCGATTCCAACATTATTACCAGGATGGATCTTTGTTCCTCTTTGTCTAACAAGAATGTTTCCTGCTAATACGAACTGTCCATCTCCACATTTAACACCTAATCTTTTAGATTCACTATCTCTACCGTTTCTTGAGCTACCAACTCCCTTTTTATGAGCAAATAGCTGCAAATTCATAACGAACATGGTGCTACACCTCCTCTTCAATAACGTTTATATAGTCACCGTAACCTTTTTCCATACTAATAAGTCCCAGCTTCATAGTCTCAAGCAAAGTCTGGCACTTATCTATATCCTCTTTTGAGGATTTATAAAGATTTAAGGAAAGATTCCCTTCCTCTGCCGATACAAAAGCATGAGCCTTTAAAACCTCTGTTATTCCAATAACTATTGTCTGACTAACTGCAGAAACTCCGCTGCATACGATATCTCTGTCATAGTCATCAAAATCTGCATGGCCTGTGATATCAAATGCTAAAATTTTGTCTTTGCTTTTTTTAAATGCTGCTTTAATCATACTAAGCGTTTATCTTTTCGATTTGAAGCTTTGTATATGGCTGTCTATGTCCTTGCTTTCTTCTATAATCCTTTTTAGATTTAAACTTGAAAACAATAACTTTTTTAGCCTTTCCCTGAGCTAAAACTTTAGCACTAAGGCTTGCTCCTTCTATTACAGGGCTCCCTACTAATAAAGTCCCATCCTCTTTAGAAACTGCAAGTAAGCTATTTAATTCTAATACGGAATCTACTTCAGCATCAAGCTTTTCAACGAAGATAACATCTCCCTCTGAAACTTTGTACTGTTTTCCGCCTGTCTGCAATACTGCGTACATAAAAACACCTCCTCAATCCAGTCTCGCCAATCTAAGGTACATATCTCTATGGTTTAAAGCCTTATTTGTGCGGTCTACAAATGCCATTTTAACACAGCACATCTATTTTGTAAAGAAAATTTAGTGTTTTATCAGGAAGTCCTCCGCCTGCTCTTTAAATAAAAGTTTAAAGTTTTCTCCTATTAATTCTGTTAAATAAAATAAAAAAGAATTTTCCTGTTTTTTATAAATATTATTAACCTCTATAACAGGATCTTCAATTTTCTCCATATGAACTTTTTCTTTAATAAGGATGGAAATATACAGGGAGCTTAGCCTTTTACCATCCTGACAGATACCATAATTTTCTTCAAGATAATAACTTATGGGTGTAACCTTTTTCCTTGTTATCTGAACTAAGTTTAGTTCAGTAAATGGGTAAACAGAAGGCTTTAGCCTATCTTCTTTAAATCCCAGCTGCAGCATATCAAGAAGCTCTTTCTTTTTATTTCTATCCTTTAAGTCAATGAAATCTATTATTATTATGCCGGATAATCCCCGAAGCTTTATCTGCCTGGGTATCTCTGCTGCTGCTTCTATATTTGTTTTAAATGCTGTTTTATCCATTGAACTTTCAGATGTATTTTTTGATGAATTTACATCAATTACATACATAGCCTCTGTCTTATCAATAATAATATTTCCCTTAGACGGAAGTATTACACGACGCTTAAGGAGATCTTTTATATCCTCCTCTATACCATAGCTTAAAAAAACATTTTCCTCTAATTTTACTATAGTATTAATCTTTCCTTTTATGTATTCTTCTATAAAGCACCTGTCCTTAATATCACTTACAATTATGCTTTCTATGCTGCCTGATATATCTCGTAGCAGTTTGCCAAGTATTCCATTAAAATCATATATGAGACCTAATGAGCTGCTGTAATCTTCTTTCCTTCTTATCTGAGAATATATTTGGTATAAATAATCATACTCATTTTTAATTTCATCTATAGATGTTTCTATTGAATTACTTCTTATTATCACTCCTGTATTATTATAAAGCTCTATTTCATGCCTGATACTTTCTTTGAAGTCTTCAGTAAGCTTACCAGAAAACTCCATTTCTTCTTTTAGAGTCTGAAGCATGATATACCTGCCTGGAAGCAGCAGATTCAGGGAGGATTTAGCACTTTTCTCGCCTTCCTCCTCCTTAATTATCTGAACAGCCAATCTGTCTCCCTTTTTTATTTTTATATTTTTATCCAGATATAAAAATACATTTTTTTCGTAACCAATATCCAGAAAGGCTCCCTTTAAGGATGGAAGAATATTTTTTACCTCTCCTATATAGATGCACCCTTCTTTTGGTTTATTATCTTCCTTTTCAAAATAGATATTACTTAAAATATTATCTTCATATACTGCTGTTCTAAGAAGGAAAGCATCTCTATCTATAAATATCTTCTTCAATGTATCACCTGCTTGGAAAAATCGGTGCAGTATTTATCAAGAGGAATAAACTTATCTCCATCGATAGCATACATTTCTATTCTTTTTATTAATACAAATGAGTCTTTTTTATAGCCCTTTGTATTCTCTATAATAAATTTGGATAACAAATCAGCAGATAAGTTATCTTTGCTTCCGGATGCCAGCGTTACTGTAATTATCAGATAACTGTCTTCTATCTTATATCCCATTTTATATATGTATGGTCTAATATCTACTTCTTTTTCGCTGCTTTTACTTTTTTTTACAATATTCCAATTTTCTAAATGGAATAAATCTCCAAGCTGCTCCTCTAAATTTTCCGTTTCTTCATATTTTATCTTGATATTATATTTGGCAGCTGAAAGAATTGCCATGGAGCTTTTTACGTTTTCTTTTACCTCTGCTGCATAAAGAAACTTTATTCCCTTTGAGGATACTTTATTTAATGCTTCTATAAGCTCTATTGTTTTTACTCTCTCTTCCAGGTAAATATCTAAATATTCAGAGGAAGAGTATACCCCAACTGATAAAGGCTGGCATAATGATGTATTCATATGGGGATTAAACCCCTGAGAATACTCTACATTTAATTTAGACCTTCTTATTATCCTCTGAAGAGTTCTCATCAGATCAAGATGAGATATGAATTTTATATCGCTGTCCTTAGTGAACTTTATTAAGTATCGCACCTTCAAAGCACTCACCTCCAACTTCGCTGCAGTTTATACCGCAGGCACTGCAATTCTGCCTGCAGTCACAGGTCAGCTCTGCTTTTTTTGCCTTCTCATTTTCTGATATTAAGTATTTTTTAGAAACTCCAATATCTATAAAATCCCAAGGAAGTATTTCATCATAGCACCTTTCCCTTTTTGCATAAAAATCTCCGTCTATTCCTTCCTCTTTTAAAGATTCCATCCATATATCATAATTGAAGTACTCACTCCAGCCATCAAATTTAGCTCCCTTTTCAAAGGCTCTTATTAAAACATTAGAAAGTCTTCTGTCTCCTCTTGCGAAAATAGCCTCCAAATAGCTTACCTTTGTCTCATGATAAGTGTAAGAAACTGCTCTTTCTTTTATGTTAGCTTTAAGCTTTTTTACCTTTTCAAGAACATTACCCATATCATCCTGTGGAATCCATTGAAATGGAGTAAAGGGCTTTGGGACAAAAATTGATGAGGATACATTTACCCTAAGTCCATTTTTCCTTTTATCCTTTGGGACCTTGTAGTATTCCCGAACTACTTTGTCTGCCATATCTGCAATTCCTGCAACATCCTCTTCTGTCTCATAAGGAAGACCTACCATAGTATACAGCTTAATAGTAGAATACCCGGAATTAAATGCACTTGCTGCAGAATTTAGAAGGTCCTCTTCTGTAACACCTTTATTTATTATATCTCTCATCCTTTGGGTTCCAGCCTCCGGTGCAAAGGTAAGTCCTGTCTTTCTTACCTTTTGAATCTCATTTAAAAGCTCTATATAAAATGAATCTATTCTGATAGATGGAAGACTTACTCCAAACTTATCCTCCTTATATTTTTCAATTATGCTGTTTACTAATCCGCCAATGTCTGAATAATCACATATGGAAAGAGATGTGAGTGAAACCTCATCATAGCCTGTAGAATCTTTTATTTTATCAAGAAGCTCTAAAAGTTTGTCTGTCTTTTTCTCTCTTATAGGTCTGTAAATCATACCGGCCTGGCAAAAACGGCAGCCTCTTGAGCATCCCCTAAAGGTTTCCAGCATTATTCTGTCGTGAACTATTTCTGTATATGGGACTACTAACTTATCCGGATAATCTACTTCATTAAAATTACTTACTATCCTTTTAACTACCTTTTTAGGCACAAAATCATATTTAGGAGTAAATTCCTTTATTGTTTTATCTTCATTATAGGATACTGTATATAAAGATGGAACATATACTCCCTTTATCTTCGAAGCGTTTTTGAGAAAGTCCTCTCTGCCTTTAGATTTTTTATATGTATCTAGTATTTCCCCGGTTACCTCTTCCCCCTCACCTATTACAAATAAATCTGCTATATTATATAAAGGCTCCGGATTATACGCACAAGGTCCTCCAAAGAGTACTATAGGGAAATTGTCATCTCTATCCTCTGATCTTAGCGGGATATTTGAAAGAGAAAGCATATTTAGTATATTTGTATAGCTCATTTCATACTGAAGTGTAAATCCTAAAAAATCAAAAGACGATAAGGGATCCTTTGTTTCTAAAGTGCCAAGAGGAATATTATTATCAATAAGGAGCTTTTCCATATCAGTCCAGGGAGCAAAGGCTCTCTCACAATAGGTATCCTCTCTCTGGTTTAGTATGTAGTACAAAATTCTTGTTCCCAAATGGGACATACCAACCTCATATACATCCGGGAAACAAAATGCAAATCTTATATCAACACTAGTTAAGTCTTTATATACAGAATTATATTCTCCGCCAATATATCTGGCAGGTTTTTCTACTCTATATAAAATATCATCACTTATCCTGTTCATAAATTTACCTCCTTTAGTTCTTTTATTATTCTATCATAACCTTTTCTCATTTAATAGTTGGATAAAGGTTATATTGCCTTTATTTTTAAGGCCCTGAAATAATTCTCCTTCTGAAATCATTCCAATTGGGCACAATTCTTCATCCAGCACATAAAATATTGCATATCTTTTCTTATCTATCAGCTTTGCCCCCTCGATCAGATTAGATTTATAGTATATGGAAATACTATAATTTTCCAAGTACTTATTCTTTAAAAATCTCCATTTTTTCTTAACCACATCTGCCATAATAAGATAAACCAGTCTCTTCCTTTCTATTATTGCTGAACTTATTATAAATATTCCAATTATTAAAAGGCTTAGATTATTTAATTTTAAAAAAAGTAAAAATACATATAATAATATAATTACAGCTCCAAGTATTATGCTTATTACAGATGTTATCCTTACTGAGGCTTTATAATTTTTCTTAACATAAATAATATCCCTAAGAACTCTTCCTCCATCAAGGGGAAAAGCAGGGATAATATTGATTATAAAAACTGCCTGATTTATCATATGCAGCTGGTACAATATGATATATCCATATATATTATAAAAGTATAAAAATATAAATGAAAAAATCAAATTCATTAATGGTGCGGAAATTGAGATAATTATATCCTGAGATATTGTAGCTTCATCTATATCCTTCAGATTTATAGAAAGTCCAATAGGGGACATCTCCATATAAAAGCCTGAAAAACCAAAATATAAGGCAAATAAATAATGTATCAGCTCATGAGTAATTACGACTATAAGCTCCAAAATTAAAATATGCCTGTATCCCAGCAGAAAAATAAGGATTACATAGGGAATAAGATATTTGCTGTATTTTATCAAAAGCTATTCCTTAAAGCTTATATATTCTTCAGGATTTTTATATGTTCCCATTATTGACAGTGAAAAATGCAGATGAGGTCCTGTTACCTTGCCTGTATTTCCGCTTTTCCCTATTATATCTCCCTTCTCTACCGTAACTCCTTTATCTACCAGAAATGAATTAAGATGACCATATCTTGTTTCAATTCCATCACCATGATCTATAACAATATACTTGCCAAAATCCGAATCCTCAGCTGCTTCCTTTACAGTACCAGTGAAGCTGGCTGCCACATCTGTATTTAAAGCACAGGATATATCTAATCCATCATGAACCTGATCTCCACCATCTACTAGGTCCGTTCTGCTCCCAAATGCGGAGGTTATTTTGCCATCTATAGGTGCTTGAAAATTTCCTTTAATATATTCCTTTACCTTATCAGTTTCTTCTACTTTATCTTTAAAAACATTTATTTTATTCCATATAGCTGCAGGAAGAGTTTTTATATCTGTGCTTTTAATATTATTGTAAAGTCCATTATAGTCAAAGTTTGTATTTACAGTTTCTTTAGCATATTCATACATTTTATCTGTATAACTAAAGTACCGTGATCTGCATATTAAAATAAATATTATCAATATAAGAGTCCCGGCCAGCTGAAATATAATTTTTTTAAACAGCTTATTAATATTAAGGGAGGGCAGTTTTCTGCCTTTTGTAGATTTTATTTTACTATAATAGTTTTTATAATAGGGTTCATAACTTCCCATAATTCCTCCATTTAATTTACTTTCGAAAATTAAAATTTTCTTTTTCCCACTACTATAATGTATATGAATATAGAAATTGTATAATTACCTTTTGTCCAATTTTTCAGTCTGCAATTTTCTTCAATATAAGAGATTGCATAATTCACAATTATATTCCAGCTTGAAAAAACGGTGAACATTCGTTATTTCCAAGATGGACCAGCGGTCGGTAATTATGCAATCTCCAGTAAAAAGACTATTTAAACCAAGTTTAAATAGTCTTTACGAAAATTTCAGCTGTTCCCATATTTGTTGCCAGAGGAACCTTATGAACATCACATATTCTAAGAAGCGCCGTTACATCAGGTTCATGAGGCTGAGCAGTAAGCGGGTCTCTAAGGAAAAAAACCATGTCTATTTCACCGGAAGCCACTTTCCCACCTATCTGCTGATCTCCGCCAAGAGGTCCTGAAAGAAACCTATGTACATTAAGTCCAGTGCTTTCTGATATTATCTTTCCTGTGGTGCCTGTTGCAAAAAGCTGATGCCTTTCGAAATTTTCTTTGTATTTCTTTACAAAGGCAAGTATCTCTTCCTTCTTTTTGTCATGGGCAATTAAAGCAATATTCATAATATTCTCCTAAAAATTTATTTTTTTTCTTCTCATACCTACATTAAGAACTATTCCCAAGGATATAAAACTAGATAATATGGAGCTTCCGCCATAGCTCATAAGTGGCAGCGTAATACCAGTTACAGGCATGATTCCTATTGCCATACCGATATTTTCAAGGATTAAAAATAAAAATGTTGCAACCATTCCTGAAACTAATACCTGACCTAAAATATCTTTAGAACCTTTTCCAATAATAATCATTTTAAATATGAGGAGTCCATAAAAGAAAATTAATCCGAGTCCTCCCAAGAGTCCCCATTCCTCTCCTACTACAGCATATATATAATCTGTGCTTATTTCAGGAATAAAACTGGATGCATATGTCCCTTTTAAGAACCCCTTGCCTAAAATTCCTCCTGAACCTATGCCTATTTGAGACTGAGTTGCCTGATAGGCATAAGTAAGCTCATACTGGTCTGGATTTAAAAATGCAAATATTCTTTTCATCTGATAAACCTGAAATAGTCCAGATTTCCATAATATAAGAACTAAAATTAAAACTGCCAGGAATCCTCCAATTATTATCTTATTATCCAGGCCAGCTGCATAGAAAACGCCTAAAAATATAAAGAAAAATACCATGGTCATTCCCATATCCGGTTGGATTACTATAAGAATCATAGGAATAAGAACAACTCCAATAAGTTTAATCAGATTCTTAGGCTCATTTATTTTTCCTTCAAAATCACTTATCATTTTTGCAACCATAATAATTGCTGCTATTTTCATAAATTCTGAAGGCTGAATACCTGTGCTTCCTATTCCTACCCAGGATCTGGCTCCTCCTGATATTTTTCCGAATACATCTATATAAACCAGAGATAATATGCCTATACCATATATTATTTTAGAGTAGCTGCCAAACAGCGAATAGTCTATTGATATAATTACATACATAACAATAAGTCCTAGAATTATCCACATCAGCTGATGTTCCAGGTAGTACATGCCATATTTTTTATATGTACAGCTGTAAATATTCATAACTCCAAACAAACCTATTGCAAGTATTATAATTATCATACCAAAATCCAGCTGTTTCAGAAGCTTTCTATTTATTATTAAATTTTTTAACACAGCAGCACCTCCCAGCTGAAATGAATATATATAAGAAATTTAAATTTAGCATTTTTTTAATTACTTTTTTTCCTAATTGGAATATTTGCAACCAAAGCAGGATAGCCGCCATCTTCATCATCAGTTTTTGTTATGGTCAGGTCTATATTGGATATTTCCACATCTACATATTTAGTAATAACCTTTATTATATCCTCTTTCATTTTATCCAGAAGTTCCGGAGATAACATAGCCCTGTCCTGAATTAAAATAAGCTGAAGCCTGTCTTTTGCAACCTTTTTTGAGGATGGTCTTATAAAAAAATCTTTAAAGCTCATATCTTCTACTTCCTTTTAAATATATTTAGCAAGGAACTTAATATTCCGCCATTCATTTTTTCTAAATTTATAAACTCTATATCCTCACCTGTTATTCTTTTTGCTACATTATTATATGCCCGTCCTGAAATTTCTCCCTCATTTAATGCAATAGGCTCGCCCTTATTAGTTGATACGGTTATATTTTTATCATCAGGAATTACACCAATTAATTTAATAGCTAAGCAGTCTAATATGTCCTGAACTCCAAGCATATCTCCTTTTTTTACCATATCGAAATTTATTCTGTTTACCAGAAGCTTATGATCATCCAGGCCTTTTGCATCCAGTTTCCCAATTACTCTATCCGCATCTCTTATTGAGGTAAGTTCAGGATTAACAACAATAACTGCTCTGTCTGCTGCTGCAACAGCATTCTCAAAGCCTTGCTCAATGCCTGCGGGGCAGTCAATTATTACATAATCAAAATCATCTTTCAACCCATTAATTAAAGTTTCCATATTTTCTTTTGATATATCGTTTTTATCTCTTGTCTGTGCTGTTGGAAGCAAAAACAAATTAGGCAGCCTTTTATCCTTTATAAGGGCTTGCTTAAGCTTACATCTTTCTTCAATTACATCTACCAAAGTATAGATTATTCTGTTTTCAAGTCCCATAAGGACATCCAGGTTTCTAAGTCCTGTATCACCATCTACTAAAACAACATTTTTCCCAAGCTTTGCTAACGCAGTTCCTATATTGGCTGTTGTAGTTGTCTTGCCAACTCCGCCTTTTCCCGATGTTATTACAATTGCTTCTCCCATTTTAAACCTCCATTAATACATTTTCATATTTTTATAAGGTTCTACTATTATACTTCCATCCTTTATAAGTGCTATTTCAGGGTAATGAGGGGTATCATCCTCATCAGGAGACCTGGTAGCTATTTCTCCAATGCTTAGTATCTGAGGTTTTAATGTTATAGCTGCTATAACAGCATCATTATTTCCGCCGCGGCCTGCATATACATTTCCCTTTAAGGCCCCAAACACTATTACGTTTCCTCCGGCATATACCTCTGCCCCGGAATTTACATCACCAATAATTACTATATTTCCCGGGTAATCAACAATTTGTCCGCTTCTTATAGTTTTCCTATAAAATTTCGTCTTTCCTTCATAAATTCCTTTAAATATTTTTTCTCTGTTTGATGAAATATCTTCATATACACACTCTTTTATCATAAATTCATCGAATAAAATATCTTTAAGCTTATCTCTATCTCTTTCATTTAACTGCTTCAGGTCTGTTATTATTTTTATCTCTGCACCCCTGTAGAACTTACTCCCTTTTGAAAGCTTTTCTATAAGTGCAGAGGCTAGCTGGTCAAAGTCATTAAAGCTATTGCTATTTATTACCACATTTAATCCATCTTTATTTCCTTTTAATATAACAGCATCTTCCACTAATATCACCCCCAGCTATTTCTTTTTTAATGTATAATTAAATTTAGACACATAATTTGGATATTCCTTTTGAAGTCTCTCTTTAAAATAAGCCTCAAATATTGCTCTGGCAACCGGCGCAGAATAACCGCCGCTGCCTCCATCGAATATTACAACAGAAACTGCTATCTGTGGATTATCATATGGGGCAAAGCCTAAATAAACAGAGTAAGCATCTCTTCCATAATCCGACTGCTTATCAGAGAATGTAGCAGATCCTGTTTTACCTGCTGTCTGAATAGGAAATCCTGCAAACACACTTTTATTTACAGTTCCTTCATCTCCTGATGTAACAAGAAGCATTCCTTCTTTTATTGCATCTATTGTTGACTGTTTAAAATTACTCTTTTCAATTACCTCCGGTTTTGTCTGCTCAATAACCTTTCCTGTCGAATCTGTTATTTTATCAACTATATGGGCCTTATATCTGGTTCCTCCGTTTAACAAAGTTGAAAGGTAGGAAACCAGCTGAAGAGGAGTAAACTGGTTAGTTCCCTGACCAATGGCAGCACTTAACACATTAACAGGAGTGCTTATTTCTGATCTTGCATCTCTTACGGATATATATATAGCATCGGTTATCTTTCCAATATCATTATCAGAATATTTAAGCTTTGTAAGTTTAGGCGAAGCAGCTATTATTTCTTTTACTTTGCCTTGGACCTGATTATAAAACAGATTCATTTGATCTGTAGTTAATTTTGTAATTTTCATCTCATTAGATATAAATTTCTGAAAATCATTCTTTAGTGTTTTTACATCTGCTGAATCATCACTTTTAGAAAGTATATCTATTGCTTTAAATTTACTATTATCTCTGCCTTTCCCCTTTTGAAGAAGGCTGTTTAATTCCTGAGTAAACACAACAGAATAAATGTTTTTTCCTGTTTCATAATTATATACCTGCCCAAAACTTTCCTCATCATAAAGCTCAATTCCTGTTGTAGCTTTCTCACCAGGTTTACATCCAAGTCCCAGCTTCCAAGCATATTTTGCCAGTGTATCCATACCGGCAGATCCTTTTGACTGAAGCCAGTCTCCTACCTGAAAGAAGAAGTAGTTACAGGATACTTCTAGTGCCCTGGTTACATTTACACTCCCATGAGTGCTGTGATATTCCTTATATTTCCAGCACATTCCATTAAAACCGGAATATGCAGTATATACACCCTTATCAACAACTGTGGTTGATGTAGTTATTATACCCTCTTCCAAAGCTGCCAATGCAGTAACCGGTTTAAATGTAGATCCTGGTGGAATAAGTGAAGCTATAGCATAATTGAAGAACGGTTTTGGATATATATCATATAAATCTTTTCTTCCAGTTACATTTCCGCTGGAATCCTTCTGAACCGGAAATAAAGCGTCAACTGTAGTTGATAATCCATTTTTATTTATATAATCTTTTCCATACTGTTCATAATCCGGGTCAAAATACTTTTTTCTAAGCTCTGTTGTTAATGCTCCGGGAGTAGACAGTAAATTAGGATCGTACCCAGGTCTTGAGGCTAAAGCTATTATTGCTCCTGTTTTTATATCCTCAACTACAGCTGCTCCTCTGGTTGCATTTTTTGAGTAGGGATGGGCTTTATTATAGGATGTCTGAAGAGCCTTCATGGTATCATCTAATGCTCTTTCTGCTGCATACTGAACATCCTGATTTATAGTAAGATAGATATTTTGTCCAGGATAAGGTTCCCTGCTTCCCAGCTCTTCTATAACTCTTCCATTGGAATTAATCCTGACAATTCTTCCTCCCTTGGAACCCTTTAACCTGTCCTCATATACACTTTCTATTCCCTGAGTTCCAACATAGTCTGAACTGACATCATATCCCTGCTCTGTATATTTATCTTCCTGCCAGGGCTGTATCTTTGAAATATAGCCTATAATTGAGGAAGCGAAATCACCATAGGGATAATACCTGGTAGGTTCTGTGCTTACATCAATACCAGACATTTCATTT
>Ga0172378_10001131_pt1 | contig 24306 bp, 13 predicted proteins | sample GrowelOW332metaG_FD_119755 | JGI IMG/M metagenome (GOLD analysis project Ga0172378, IMG submission 119755) | Groundwater microbial communities from an aquifer near a municipal landfill in Southern Ontario, Canada - Pumphouse #3_1 metaG | ecosystem: Environmental > Aquatic > Deep subsurface >... | reverse complement strand
CTATCGACTCTACAAAAATATCAGCTCATATAGGTGAAGGATTCCTTAATCTCGCTAAAATTGATTTGAAACGGAAGTCATATCGTTTGAAACAACTTATTCTTACACACTCTTCGGCCTCCTACGACCACGGAAAAGCCAAAGCGCGACAGGGTTTCGACGCCTCACACATTGCTTTGATAAACGTTCGGACTTCTCTTGATTCCTTATTTTATGAAGGCAAAAAAATGAATATCATCGTCCGGCAACTATCCATGGACGATCGCTCAGGACTAAACATCTCATCACTATCGGGCAAATTATCATCCAACGGAAACCAAATTTCCATTCCCCACATGATCCTTCAAACACCACACTCATTTATCGAATTATCAGCTCATACTGACTGGAACTTAGTACAGGTCATGCCCATTGGCAATCTATCAGCTTCGCTCAAGGCCAATATCGGCAAAGAAGATGTTCTTCTTTGTGTCGGCCAATTATCCGATACGCTCAAGAATATCTATCCTTTCCGTCCATTAATGATTAGAGCATGTATTAAAGGTAACTTGAAAAGGATGCACATCTGCCCCAGTTCCATCCAACTGCCGGGAGCTTTTTCATTAACGACAGAGGGTGAAGCAACAAATCTGATGGACAGTATGGCAAGAACTGCAGATGTTAAAATAAACATTACTACACAGCAAACAGATTTTCTACGGGCATTGAAACTTCTGCCTGCCGACAGTACCGTAGTCATCCCCAAAGATATTGAATTATTGGGCTCATTGCATATTAAAGGGTGCCGTTATAATGCAGCCGTAAAAATGAATGAAAACGGAGGGCATGCCAATCTTAATGCAATAATCGATAGCCGTATAAAAGATTACAAGGCGGAACTAAATATTGATAGTATACAGGTTCATGATTTTCTACCAAAGAATTCTATCTACAGGTTATCAATGACTGCAAATGTAAAGGGAAAAGGATTTGATCTCACTTCACCCCGCTCACATTCTGATTATCAATTCTCACTGGGGCAGGTACAATACGACCATTACTCGGTCTCAAACGTAAAAATGATTGGGAATTTAAAGAATGAATTGGTCACTGCAAGCATCACCAGTGATAATAGATTGCTGAAAATGACTTCAAAAGGCGAATATCTATTGAACCGCGCTTTTCCTGAAGGCAAAATCCAAATGGACATCGACCACATCGACCTCTACGGATTAGGACTGGTACCAAAAAATTTGCAGCATCCTTTTAAATTCTCATTCAGTGCAGAAGCACATAAAAAACTTTTCACAGCTCATTTTAGCGGCCGCAATACTGAGATACAGTTAAATGCAGAAAATGCACTTTATCCGTTAATTAACAATTGCACTCGCTTTACCAAAACATTAATAGAGCAATTGGAAAAACATGCTTTAGACCAAAATGTACTAAGAAAGATGCTACCATCGGCCACCTTGACATTCTCAATAGGGAAAAATAGTCCATTGGCTTATTTTCTCCACACACATAACATTGATTATCAGGACATGAGCGCAAAGATATCTTGCAATCCTTACAAGGGTATCAATGGCTATGCGATTATTCATACCTTAAAAATTGACACACTGCAGTTGGATACGATATCGCTCACGATGAAACAAGATACGGCAAAAATGAACTTGCACCTCAACGTAACTAACGGGCCACGCAATCCTCAAATTACTTTTAAAGCTATACTCGATGCAGAAATACGCGACAAAGAAGGAGAAGTGAATTTGAAATACCAAAATGCTAAAGGAGAAATCGGTGCACTATTGGGTATAACCATCCGTCCTCTCACCGAAGGTCATGGAAAAGGCGACGGTCTTCTTTTTACGCTACAACCGGACGAACCAATCGTAGCATTCCGCAAATTTCACTTCGACGGAAATAAACGATGGATTTATCTACACAAAAACATGCACGTATATGCCGATGTAGATATGAAAGGCGAGAACGGATTGGAATTAGGTATTCACTCAGCAAAGGAAGATACCGTTTCGCAACAAAACATATTTGTCGAACTAGAACGCCTGCACCTTTCTGAAGTAACCGATATGATTCCTTATAGTCCGGACATATCCGGCTTTTTCTCGGCCGAAGCACACTATGTGCAAACAGATAAAAGCAAACAAGTCTCTATTGAATCGCATATTGACAACTTAACCTACGAAAAACAACGTATCGGCAACGTGGGATTCGGCATGACATGGCTACCGGATGAGACAGGCGAACATCATCTTGACGCTTACCTCACTAATGAAGGAAACGAAGTAATGACAGCCAATGGAGTTTTAACGCAAACAATCACCGGACCATATAACATAAAAGTAAATGCTTCGATCATAAAATTCCCGCTACAAATCATAAATGTTTTTATTCCCAACAAAATGGCTCTACTGTCAGGAAGTACCAACGGCGAAATTCATTTTACCGGCAACACCGATAAGCCTATAATCAACGGACAATTATTACTGGACAGTACTTATGTAAGTATGCCGCAAGTCGGGGCCCGATTTGGACTAGACAAAAGAGCAGTTCAAATTAAAGATAATCTGTTATTATTTGATAAATTCGTAATATTCTCTACAAAGATGGATCCATTTATTATTAATGGAAATATTAATTTTGCTAACATTAAACAACCAATAGCGAACTTACATCTTAAGGCTGAAAACTATACACTTCTCGACACCAAACCATCAAAAGAGAGTTTGCTTTACGGCAAAATTCTAGTAGATTTCAATTCTACCTTGAGAGGACCGATAGATCAGTTAAAGATGCGTGGGAAAATGAACGTACTAGGCAGCACTAATGTGACTTATGTTCTAAATGATAGTCCGCTAACTGTTCAAAATCGCTTAGGTGACTTAGTCACATTCACATCCTTTGATGACACACTTTCTATGAAAAATTCTGAAAGAAACACATCCTCACCTGGTGGAATAGATTTGAATATGCAAGTAAACATCGATCCATCTGTGAGATTGAACGCCGATCTGAGTGCAGACCGTAGTAGCCGCATAGAACTGGAAGGCGGAGGCAATCTAACCTTAAATTATACCCCACAGGGAGATATGACTCTTTACGGCAGATACTCAATGTCTGACGGAATGATAAAATATGCATTACCCGTCATCCCATTGAAGGAATTCAAAATTAGTGATGGCAGTTATGTTGACTGGATAGGTAACCCCATGGACCCGAAATTGAACTTGAAGGCTTCCGAAAAGATGAAAGCTTCCGTACCCGAAAGCGATGACAGTAACACTTCACGCATGGTTGGCTTCAATGTCTCTGTAAGCATCAAAAATCAACTTAAGAATCTCTCGCTTACTTTCGATCTGGATGCACCGAATGATGCAGCCATGCAAAATGAACTTGCCACAATGGATGCGCAAGAACGGGGTAAACAAGCCATAGCCTTAATGGTAACCGGTACATATCTAGGCAGCAACACGAAAACAAGTACCAACTCAAACTTGAATATGGGTACAGCACTAAACACTGTACTTATGGGACAAGTAAACTCACTGGTCGGCAATATGAGAAACGCCAACCTTTCATTCGGTGTAGAAAATTACAATAATACCGATGTCAATGGGAAACGAACGAACTATAGTTTCAGTTATTCACAGCGATTCTTCAATAATCGTTTTCAATTGGTACTTGGCGGCAAAGTATCGACAGGAACCAATACCACAAACAAAAATGAATCTTTCATCGACAATATATCACTCGAATATCGGCTTGACGAAACAGGCACACGGTACATACGTCTGTTTTACGACAAAAAATACCAAAGTGTACTCGAAGGTGAAATCACTGAGGCCGGTACAGGTTTGGTACTCCGAAAGAAACTTAATAACCTGGGGGAATTGTTTATTTTCAAAAAGATAAAAAAGAATACTGTCGTACCGGCCAAAAGGGCTATGCCAACCAAAGACAAAAAAGAATGAGAAGAATTTTATCCTATACGTATAAGAAAATACTGATACCCGTTGCAAGTATCATGTTATTGTTCAGTTGCTCGGTAACAAAAAACCTGCCGGAAGGAGAAATACTATACACTGGACAAAAGACAAAAATAAACAACCCTTATAAAACTCCTCTCGGTGAAACAGCATTGGAAGAAATTAACGCAGCATTGAAAAAAACTCCAAGCACCAACATTTTCGGTTTTGCACCTATTCCTTTCAAGATGTGGATGTACAACGATTTCGTTCATTACAAAAAAGGCTTCGGTAGATGGATGTTCAAACGTTTCGCCGCAGATCCTCCTATCTACATCTCAACCGTGAATCCTGATATACGAATAAAAGTAGCAGGTAATTTACTTCACGATTACGGCTATTTTAATGGGGATGTGACTCAAGAAACCATTGTCGATAAACATGATACATTAAAAGCCCAAATAAAATATACGGTTGATATGGGACGTCCGTTTACTATTGATACGGTATTTTACAGAAATTTTAATAACACAAGCTTTAATATTCTAAAATACGGTCAAAAGAATACATATCTCATTTGTGGCAAACAGTTTAGCGTAACTGATCTGGATGAAGAACGCACGCGGCTTAGCACTTTGTTACGAAATCGGGGATATTATTATTTCAATCCCGAATATTTGAGCTATGAAGCCGATACTACACGTATTCCCTACAAAGTAAGCCTGCGCATACAACCTATTCCCGGATTACCGGCTAATGCCACTCGTCCTTATATGATCGGGAAAACCACTGTATACTTATCCGGGAAAAATGATGAACGTCCCAACGACAGCTTGCTTTACAGGGATATGTTTATCTATTATTACAACAAACTAATAGTGAGACCCGACATGCTTTATCGCTGGCTGCATTATTCATCGTTCTTCCACCACTCAAAGAAAAGCTTGTCAAACCATAGCATACGTAATCCAAAACTGTATAGCCTGCGACATCAACAGCGTATACAGGAACGATTGGCAGAGCTGGGAATTTTCCGGAATATGAATATCCAATACCTGCCTAAGGATTCAACTCAAGACTGCGACACCTTGAACATGAGGATGAATGCCTCTTTCGATAAACCTCTAAGTGCCGAATTACAATTGAATGTAACAACAAAAAGTAACGATCAAACCGGACCTGGAGCTTCCTTCTCCGTTACAAAAAACAACATTTTCGGCGGCGGAGAAAGTCTAAACGTAAAGATAAAAGGTTCCTACGAATGGCAAACCGGAAACGAAAGAAACAATTCGCTGATGAATAGTTGGGAAATGGGGATTTCCTCTTCACTCACTTTTCCCAAAGTTGTCTTCCACAACTTCGGGAAACGAGAATTCGACTTTCCGGCAACTACGACTTTCGGCCTTTATATTGACCAATTAAACAGGGCAAAATATTACAAACTATTATCTTTTGGAGGAAACGCAACATACGATTTTCAGCCTACAAAAACGACCAGGCACAGTTTGACACCATTTAAACTAACATTTAATGTACTACAATATCAAACTGATGCTTTCAAAGCCATAGCCGATGAGAATCCGGCTTTATACGTCAGCTTGAAAAATCAGTTTATACCAGCTATGGAATATACATACACTTTTGACAATTCCACAGACCATCATGTCAAAAATACCTCCTGGTGGCAAACGACACTAACCTCTGCAGGAAATGTCACATCCTGTATTTACCGTTTTCTGGGAAAACCGTTTAATGAAAAGAACAAAGACCTACTTGGTGCTCCATTTGCACAATTCGTCAAACTTAATTCAGAATATCGTTATACTTGGAACCTCGACAAGAACAATTCTATAGCCTTTCGTACAGCTGCGGGTGCTATTTTTTGCTATGGTAATACAACAGTAGCACCTTATAGTGAACAATTTTATGTTGGCGGAGCCAATAGCATCCGCGCCTTCACAATCCGAAGCATTGGTCCCGGCGGATATTCTTCCAAAGACAAAAAATATTCTTTTCTCGACCAAACCGGGTCAATGCGATTAGAGGGCAATGCCGAATACCGGTTCAAAATTTACAATAATTTCCATGGAGCACTATTCCTTGATGCTGGAAATGTTTGGCTATTGAGAAAAGATGAAAACCGATCCAACTCACAATTTCAAATAAATTCCTTTGCCAAACAGATAGCACTGGGCACAGGCTTCGGTCTCCGTTATGACATAGATATACTTGTATTCCGCTTAGATTTCGGTATTCCTCTCCATGATCCTTATGATACAAAGAATAGTGGATATTATAATATTACAGGCTCATTTTTCAAGAACTTAGGCATACATTTTGCAATCGGCTATCCTTTCTAACGGATCATTCATAAGAAAAAGAGGTTAATACTGATTATTTTTCTCTGCATTATCTGCATTTTTATTAAAAATTAGTATTTTTGTCTCTTAATTAAATACCAATAATATCATTAACTTATTTAAATATATTTATTAAATAATGAAACCAACTTTATTTGTACTCGCTGCCGGAATGGGTAGTCGCTATGGCGGTTTAAAACAATTGGACGGATTAGGTCCACACGGAGAAACAATTATGGATTATTCCATATATGATGCCATTCACGGTGGATTCGGTAAAGTAGTATTTGTCATTCGCAAAGACTTTGAAGAAGATTTTCGTAAGAAAATCCTCAGCAAATACGAAAATCATATTCCCGTTGAACTCGTATTTCAAGCTTTGGACGATCTGCCGACAGGATTTAAATGTCCTGAAGGCCGTAAGAAACCTTGGGGAACAAACCATGCATTATTGATGGGTAAAACGGTTATTAAAGAACCATTCGCTGTCATTAACGCCGACGATTACTACGGTCGTGAAAGTTTCGCCATTCTGGCTGAATATCTCAGTAAGCTCGATGGAAAGAAAAATGATTATTGCATGGTGGGTTATCGTGTAGGTAATACATTGTCTGAAAGTGGCTCTGTAGCTCGGGGCGTATGTGGAATGAACGATGAAGAATACTTGACTACGGTTGTTGAGCGCACAGCTATCGAGCGTATCAATGGAAAAGTATCTTTTAAAGATGAGAACAATGTGCTTCAGACTATCAATGACAACACACCTGTTTCTATGAACATGTGGGGATTCACTCCCGATTATTTCGAACATTCCGAAGAATATTTCAAAGCTTTTCTGAAAGCTAACATAAACAATCCGAAGGCTGAATATTTCATTCCTTTGTTAGTCAATGATTTGATTAATTCCGGAGTTGCACGTGTAAAAGTACTTGATACACCAAGCAAATGGTTTGGCGTTACTTACGCTGCCGACCGCCAGGACGTTGTGGATAAGTTCAAAGCTTTGCACGATTCAGGCTTCTATCCTGAAAAGATGTTCTAAATTAAATCGCAATCTTTATTCGTTAGAAAACAAATAATAACGACAATAAAAAATCAAACATACCAGAATCTAATTAAAGATTTCTGGTATGTTTTTTTCTACCGATAAAATCTATCGGTCGTAAACCATAACAGATTTGATTATAGCTTTTTGCCATGCTTTATGATTAAATTAAATATTTGTGCAAAGTTTTACCATATAATAATTATCTTTGCATTCAAATTAAAAAAATAACTGAAGTGATATCAGTAGAAGGTTTATCAGTGGAATTTAATGCCACAATATTATTTAAAGGCGTAAGTTATGTCATTAATAATAAAGATCGCATAGCTTTAGTAGGGAAAAATGGTGCTGGCAAATCTACCATGCTGAAAATAATAGCTGGTATACAAAAACCCACAAGCGGTGTTGTTGCTATACCTAAAGATGTTACCATAGGTTATTTGCCTCAGGTCATGATTCTTTCCGACAACCATACGGTGATGGAAGAAGCCGAAATGGCATTTGAGCATATATTCAAGATGCAGGCCGATATTCAGCAGATGACCGAACAATTGGCGTCAAGAAAAGATTACGATTCGAACGATTATCATCAGCTTATCCAACAATTCACCAATAAGAATGAACAATTCCTCATGATGGACGGAACTAACTATGAAGCTCAAATAGAACGCACCCTCCTTGGCCTTGGTTTCACGCGCAAAGATTTTGACCGCCCAACTTCCGAATTTTCCGGTGGATGGAGAATGCGTATTGAGTTGGCAAAAATTCTGCTCCGCCGTCCCGACGTATTACTTCTTGACGAACCAACCAATCACCTAGACATCGAAAGTATTCAATGGCTCGAAAATTTTCTTGCCACACAGGTAAATGCTGTCTTATTAGTCAGCCATGACCGTGCCTTTTTAAACAACGTGACAACCCGTACTATTGAAATAAATTGCGGGAAGATTTACGATTACAAAGCTAAATACGACGATTATGTCAGACTTCGGGAGGAACGACGGGAACAGCAACAACATGCCTACGAGAATCAACAAAAGACGATACAAGAGACTGAAGATTTTATCGAACGGTTCCGTTACAAAGCTACAAAAGCGGTACAAGTACAAAGCCGCATCAAACAATTATCCCGTATAGACAGAATTGAAGTTGATGAAGTCGATACTTCCGCCCTGCGGCTTAAATTTCCCGTTACCGTCAAAAGCGGCAATTATCCGATTATTTGTAACGAAGTAGGCAAGACCTACGGCAATCATACAATTTTCGAACATGTTAACCTCACCATCAACCGTGGTGAAAAAGTTGCTTTCGTAGGTAAAAATGGCGAAGGTAAATCAACGTTGGTAAAATGCATTATCGGCGAAATCGAACATGACGGGAAATTGACTATCGGACATAACGTCAAAATAGGTTACTTTGCCCAGAATCAGGCACAGATGCTTGATGAAAATCTAACAGTCTTTGAAACTATAGACAAAGTAGCCGTGGGCGATATCCGTTTAAAGATACGCAACATACTGGGCGCATTCATGTTTGGCGGCGAGGCTTCGGACAAAAAAGTAAAAGTACTCTCTGGTGGTGAGCGAACACGTCTGGCTATGATTAAGCTGTTGCTCGAACCGGTAAACCTACTGATTCTTGACGAACCTACCAACCATTTGGACATGCCTTCAAAGGACGTATTAAAAGATGCGGTCCGTGATTTTGAGGGAACAGCTATCATCGTCAGCCATGATCGGGATTTTCTTGATGGCTTAGTAACAAAAGTTTATGAATTCGGTGAAGGTAAAGTTCGTGAACATATCTGCGGCATTTATGACTTCCTACAAGAAAAGAAAATTGAAAGCCTGGATGAATTGCAAAAGAAGACTACTCCCACACTTTCTACCTCACCTACTATTTCTGAAGAAAAGAAATCGGCTGCAAGATCAAATAATAAACTCTCATACGAAGCACAAAAAGAATTCAATAAGAAATTAAAAAAATTGGAAAAACTTGTGACCGAGTACGAAAAAAGTATTAGCGAAGAAGAATCAGCCATTGCCATACTCGAAACAAAAATGTCTACACCCGATGGTGCTGCGGACACCTTGTTTTATGATGCACACAAAAAGCATAAGCAACAAATGGAAAAAAAGATAGAACTCTGGGAACAAGTTTCTACGGAATTGGAAGAAATAAAGAAAAAAAACATAAATATAGAACCTTAATAATAAAAAAGATGATGAAAGTAACCAAATTTTTACCAATCGTTGGAATTAGCTTAATGACTATGGGATGTAATAGTAGCAAGACACAACTGTCATCAGGAATAGATATTGCTAATCTAGATACGACAGCTTTACCGGGAACAAGTTTTTATCAGTATGCTTGCGGTGGATGGATGAAGAATAATCCACTAAAGGGCGAGTACTCACGCTACGGCACATTTGCCCAATTGGCCGACAACAACCAAAAAGAATTAAAAAATTTGATAGTTGAATTGGCTAAGGGAAATGAGAAAAAAGAGGGAAGCATTGCACAAAAAGTTGGCGATCTATATAATATCGCCATGGATAGTGTGAAACTTAATAAAGAAGGTGCACAACCTATTGAAGCCGAACTAAAGCAGTTGGCAACTATTACCGACCGCGCAGACATAATACCTATCATCATTGACATGAAGAAAAAGGGTCTGTCTCCTTATTTTGAGATCGGCGTAGGCCCTGACGACAAAAATAGTTCAATGAATATCTTGCAATTCTATCAGGGTGGCATCGGTATGAGTAACCGTGACTATTATTTGGAAAATGACGAACAAACTAAAAAAATCCGTGAAGGATATAAAGAATATATCAAAAAATTATTCATGCTAACAGGGTCGGACCAAGTCACAGCCGACAAAGCTGAGCAAGCGGTAATGAATATAGAAACCAGACTAGCTCAAAAATCGCGTACACAAGTTGAATTGCGCAGCCCGGAAGCAAATTACAATAAAATGTCAATCGCTGAATTAAAGAAAGATTTTCCATCCTTTGACTGGGAAAAACTTTTTTCTACAGCAGGTTTAAAAGAGATAAAAGACGCAAACATTTGTCAGCCGGAAGCCATCAAAGAAGCTTGCAACATTATCAAAACTGTTCCTCTTCAAGATCAAATCTATTACTTGCAATGGAACTTAATCAACGAGGCAGCCTCTTATCTAAACGACGATTTTGCCAAAGCTGATTTCAAATTCTATGGCGAACTAATGTCCGGTTCCAAAGAAATGAGACCTCGTTGGAAACGCGCAGTATCTACGGTTAACAACTGTTTGGGTGAGGCTGTGGGACAGATGTATGTAAAGAAATATTTCTCAGAAGCAGCAAAAGCAAGAATGTTGGCACTGGTAAAAAATCTGCAAAGCACTTTAGGTGAACGCATTAAAGCCTCATCTTGGATGTGCGAAGCAACCAAAGCCAAAGCTCTTGAGAAACTGGCCGCATACCGAATCAAGATTGGATATCCTGACAAATGGAAAGATTATACCTCACTCAAAATTCAGAACGATACTTACTGGGCAAATATCGAACGCGCCAATTTGTGGGATTATAATGATCAATTATCCAAAGTAAACAAACCAGTTGATAAAACCGAATGGCAGATGACCCCTCAAACAGTCAATGCCTATTATAATCCTACGACTAACGAGATTTGTTTTCCTGCAGGAATTCTTCAACCTCCATTCTTCAATATGAATGCCGATGATGCATGCAATTATGGAGCAATCGGTGTAGTTATCGGTCATGAAATGACTCATGGATTTGACGACCAAGGTCGTAAATACGATAAAGACGGCAACATGAATTCTTGGTGGACTAAAGAAGATGCAGAGAAATTCAATAAACGTGCAGCAGTCATGTCTAATTTCTTTGATAGCATTCAGGTGGCACCTGGTGTCCATGCTAATGGAGAATTTACTTTAGGCGAAAATATTGCCGATCACGGCGGTCTGCAAATCTCTTACCAAGCTTTTGAAAAAGTGATGAAGAAAAATCCACTACCGGTCAAAGAGGGCTTTACTCCCGAACAACGTTTCTTCCTTTCTTATGCCAATGTATGGGCAAATAATATTCGTCCGGCAGAAATACTCCGTCTCACAAAGATTGATCCACATGCCTTGTGCCGTTGGCGTGTAAATGGTGCGCTACCGCAAATAGACGCATGGTATAAAGCATTCAATATTACCGCAAAAGATCCGATGTTCATTCCAAAAGACAAACGTGTTTCTATCTGGTAATAAGAAAAATTTCCATCTGGGATAAGAAACTTATAAATAATCTGCCTTGGACTTTAATGATTCTAGAAACAAAGAATCGAATAAGTCCAAGGCAGATTTTTATATATAACCTTATAAAGATCTATTTTATTTCGCTCATCTTTTGTAACCGATAATGAAAACGCATCCAATACATCACTCCAGCACTGGTAAGTCCTAAAGGGAAAGTCATCCAAATGCCAACCAGCCCCCATTTCAAGGTGAATCCAAAGAAATAACCGGCAGGCAAGCCAATAACAAAATAAGCGATAAAGGCAATAAACATCATTACCTTGACGTCAGAAATACTTCGCAACGCATTAGCATAATTGATTTGTAGTCCATCCCCGAACTGATAAAACAAAAAAGGCACAACCAAAGAGGCAACCAATGTTGAAACTTCCATATTATCGGTAAACAAACCTCCCAAATCCCGGCGAAAAATAAAAATAAGTAAAGACAAGAAAATACCTAAAATTAAGATGATATGAAAACCGGAAGAAGTTGTACGCTTGACATTTATAAAATCACGTTGTCCACAGAAATTACTCGAGCGAATAGCTACGGCAGCTCCTATTCCGTAAAAGATCATGAAAGTTAAAGTAGAAATAGTACACATTATTTGATGAGAAGCCAAAGCTACCGTGCCCAACCAACCGGCCATCATTGCACTCAAACTGAAAGAAGCTGTTTCCATACCGAGCTGTAAGGCAATAGGCCATCCCAACGCATTGAGCTGACGGAATAAAGGCATAGATCGTCCGAAATGAAAGAATCCTGACTTATATTTTTTAAATTTCGAGTTCACACATAATACCCAGACGAAAACAATATCCATAAGAATATTAGAAAACAAAGTACTAAGACCTGCGCCATAAAGGCCCAATTCCGGAAATCCGAACTTACCATAAATCAAAACATAATTACCAATGATATTCAAAAAATTGGCACTAATAAGAATCCACATTCCCGTTCTGGTTTCTGTAATACTATCGGCAAACTGCTTAAAACAAAAGAATATATTTTTAAATATCAATGCATAAAGCATCAACCTATAATATGGACGGATTAAAGGAAGCAATTCGGTGGGTTGCCCCAAACGTTCAATATTTAAATATAGCACACTCATAACTGCAACTATAATGACACAAATCACAGCATCAGCAAATACACTTGCACGAAAAGCCTGCCCAACCTTATCATATTGTTTGGAACCAAAATAGCCTCCAACAACAGGAGTTATACCGTAAGAAAAACCCATACTGAAAATAATAGCAAAGTTAAAGATGTTATTCACGAAAGAAGCTGCTCCCAGCTCATCTGTCGTATGATGGCCAATCATCAAGGTATCGGCAAGACCAAGAACAATCACTCCTATTTGGCCGATTACGATCGGAACACCTAATAAAAACAAAGCTTTATAATGAGGGAAAAAAATCTTTTTTAGCGAACTCAACATTTCCATTTCTTTAATTACAATCTTAATCTCTCTACAATTACCGTTTTATTTCTTTTTATAATACAACACCACACAATTATTGTCAACAAAAGTTGTACGAGCAGCGCGCCTAATCATTTCAGGTGTTACCGCACGATAATACTCAACTTCTTTTTCCATATCCTCAGCTCTACCATTCAACTCAAACCATGCCAGCTTAGTAGCCACATTAAGATAACTTATGTTCTCAAAAATCTGAGTAGACTCAAAGACATTCTTAACCTTCTCCAATTCTTGTTCATCTACCAATTCGTATTGCAAACGAACTAATTCTTCGCGAACAGCATCTTCCGCCTGCTCCAAAGAAATGCCGGACATTGGTTTGCCGGTGATATAAAACAACCCCGGATCAATACTACCACTGATATATGCATCAATTTCTGAAAAGACATGTTTCTCTTCCACCAGATGCTGATTCAATCGACTTGAACGTCCATTGGATAAAATATCCGAAAGTATATCAAAGGCATAAAAATCAGGATTCTTGCGTTCACACATGTGAAAGGCCATATAAAGTGCATCAAGAGGCACATTACGTTCAACAGTCAATCGTCGTTCTTTTTCTTGGACCGGTTCCCTATTCAAATGACGGGTTGGAACATTCCTACGCGCAATCGGGCCAAACCATTTCTCTGCCAACTGAACAGCATAATCAAAAGGAATATTTCCCGTAACTACCAATACGGCGTTATTTGGCGCATAAAAGCGGAAAAAGAAATCTTTAACATCATCAAGTGTGGCATTAAGAATATGAGACAAATCTTTGCCTATAGTCGGCCAACGATACGGATGAACATTAAAAGCCAGTGGCAATAGTAAATGCTTAACATCACCATATGGCATATTCAACGAACGCTGCTTGAACTCTTCCATCACTACCCCACGCTGTACATCGAGACTACGGGCACTGAAATCAAGGCTCAACATTCTATCAGACTCAAGCCAAAAAGCCGTTTCCACATTTTGAATCGGAACTGTCTGGTAATAATTGGTAATATCAGTATTGGTCCAAGCATTATTCTCACCTCCGGCCAACTGTATCGGAGTATCAAAATCAGGTATATTAATTGATCCGCCGAACATCAAATGTTCAAACAAATGAGCAAACCCGGTATGATCTGGATTTTCATCACGCGAACCAACATCATATACAATATTCAGAGCTACCATCTGAGTACTCGTATCTTCGCAATGAACGAGACGCAAGCCATTATCCAGTGTATACTTATTTATCTTCATAAATTAACCCATCATTCAATACTAACCTTGATAATTTTAACATCCTCTATCGGACGATCACTATGGTCAGTCTTCACCTGTTGTATTTTTTCAACTATATCCATACCTTCAACAACCTCACCGAAAACAGTATATTCACCATCCAGATGAGGAGTACCGCCGATGGTAGTATAAGCCTTAATTTGCTCCGGAGTAAAATGAAATTCAGGTTGCTTCTTAGCCTCTGTCTGTGCCTGAGCCAAAAGAGAATCTTGCAAATCATACAGCCCGTCAGTATCATTAGCCTTTTTCATTTTATAGATTTCCTTCAAATGACGCTGGGCCAATGCATTAAAAATATTGCTTACACGAAGCTGATTCTTCTGCTGTTCCATACTTAACAAGGTGGAATCGTTGTATACCTTACCGGTAACTATATAGAACTGGCAACCGGAAGAGGCCTTCTCCGGATTAACATCATCACCTTGACGGGCAGCAGCAAGAGCTCCTTTCTTATGAAAATGCTCAGGGTATATTATCTCCGCAGGAATAGTATATCCCACGTCCCCAGAACCAAGTAACTTGCCTTTCGGTGCATTCTTTGAACTAGGATCGCCTGCCTGAATCATAAAATCTTTAATAACACGATGAAAAAGAGTACCTTCATACGTACCGTTCTTCACTAATTTCAAAAAATTATCACGGTACTTCGGCGTATCATTATATAACTTGATTTCCAGATTTCCCATAGTGGTCTCAATCTTGACCAGAGTCTCATTATTCATACTTTTTTTTTGCTTGTTTCCTGATTTACAAGACATTAAACTGCAAAGCAAGATGGTTGTTAATGTAATTAATAATTTCTTTTTCATATTACTCAAAAGATATATTATCCTTGATCATTCCCTGTAGCAGCAACAATCTTATATTTTTCTTTTAATTCATTTATATTTTTACCGGTAAAATAATCTTCAACAAAATTCCAGCGCTCTTCGTTGGACAAATCTTTGGCACCGAAGAAAGCGGTAAAAAGCTCTATCTGCTCTTGAAATATCTGCTCATTATTATCATACACTTGATTGTGATAAGTACCCGAAGCCAGCAGTGTATTCAATACCTGCGGTTCATTGACACGGACAAAAATAGAAGGCATGCAACCTCCCTCAACAGACAATTCGATAAGTTTAAGCATCGAAAGCAAATTGAACAGCATATTCACATCAGAAAAGGGTGTACAATAAATATGTAACATCGTACCCGAAGTAGCACTACCGAGACGTTCATTGATGGACTTAAGATAACGAGTAAGAATAATATCAAACCCTCTGGTAATCGTAAACTTCTCTTCCGTACCCGAAACCCGTTTAGCCTTCTTAATATAAGAAATACTACGACCTTCTTCAACACGCGATTCAAAAAGATACCACAAAAAGCGTTTGATACTTTCAATATTCAAACCACAATTAGCATCAAGGTGAGACAATAGTTCGGCTCCCATGAAATGTCCCTTATCCATCACCATCTTACCATAAAGGAAGCGTTTCAAGACAGTAAACATCTGGTTGACTTTTTGATAAATAACTTTGCCGTCCTCTTTCAACAAAACATCGTGACGCCCTACGGCTGTAACACGGAAGTTCTCACCAAAAAGTTTGCCATTGTACAGCTCACGTTTAAATGCCGGATACGCATAGTCAGAGAAACACTCTTCCCAAAGTCTATCAAGCTGAGCCTTATAAATTCCTTTTTCGCCTTCAACACCGACAAGATACTTTTGATATTGTTTATAAAAAGCATCAGTTCCCGTTTTATCCCTAAGATATCCTTCGGTAATCAAATGGCACGGACGAACGAGCAATGGAAGCGAACTGAAAGATTGATGCAAATCTTCTTCAATCCAGAGAAGAGCCGTCTTGAGTTGTTGTTCCAAATCCGATTCGTACTCCATTTTACTCCCTTTCTTCGGCAATTTAATAACAGATTCGAAGTCAGATAATGAAACGGTCATATTCCGCTTACAGCCTTTCATTTCATAAAGTTCTTTGATACGGGTCAAAACAAGGAGTATTTGCTCCTGCGTAATCTTCCCGAACATGTGCAAACGCTTCATAAAATAAAAATCATTATCATTAAAATCAGTTGAAGCAATTCCCTCGATAGATTCATCACGAGCAGCACGACCTATCTCCTGGATATAATCGGCAAAGGTGCCCGAAGGTGCAACATGGTATATACAATCAATATCACTGATATCAATACCCATACCGAAAGCTTTCGTAGCTACAATAATTTTTTTGTCACCCGATTTAAATTCATCAAGTAGCTGTAACTTCTGCTCTTTATTTTTCTTACCATAATAAGAAGCAATATATTTCCAATTTGACGGCTGTGACCAAGTTCTGATTTTCAGATCAATAGTACCGGCATAAGGATAATAGACAATCGTTTTATGCCCCTCGAGGAAACCTTCTATTCGTTTAGCTACAATTTTTTGTTTCACCACATCATAAGTCTCATCGCCCAACTCATAAGTCTTGATATCAAATTTAATATTCTTACGCTTGACTAATCCGATATATAGCAAACACGGATCCATATACAAAGATCTGATAGTCTCAAATACCATATCATTCTTTCCTCCGGGATTCCAGATTGCCGTTGCAGTAAGAGCAAAAATAGGAAATTCATAGCCGAGATATTTTTTGATTTTACGAAGATAACGTCCCATAAACCAATAATCCACGCGGAATTCCTTACCCCAAGTAGTCACAGTATGAGCTTCATCAACAACAATCATATTCACACGACGCTCACCTATAAAGAACTTAATATCATACGAAAGCAACAATTCGGGAGAGAGATAGAATAAATCAACTTCACCTTCGCGTACCCGCCGATAAACCTCATTCTTCTCTTCCGGCGTTAAGTCAGAAGAAGCAAAAGCTGCACCATCGTATCCGGCTTGCGCCAAAGATTCAACCTGGTCGGCAATCAAAGCCTTTAAAGGAGATACAACAATAGTAAGCCCATGATATTTCCGTCCCAGATAGATTGCAGGCAATTGGAATAACAAAGACTTACCGGAACCGGTAGGTGCGGTAAGTAGAATATTACTCATACCTTTGGCGTTTTTCAACCCCTTTTCTACCTCGGTCACAACCTTATCAATCAATTGCCCTTGAGAAATATCCATCGTCTCCTTATTGACAAATAGATTTTTGTAAACACTCAAATTTCTGAAAGAATCATAACCATAAATCTCTTTCAGCAATTTTTTTATATCGGGACGACATTCGGCCAAGATACTTATTGGCTTTAGAAAGAAAGACGGATGATAGCCCAGGCTGATAAGAAAACCATTGAGCACAGACAAACTCTTTTGATGCAAAGGATCACTCCAATAAACCGGATCGACAACGAAAGTCTCTATTTCCGATTCACCAGTTAAAACAGTTTGTTGTTTATACCTCGAGAACTGGTCGCTTCCACGATAAATCTCAAGAATATTCTCTTCACACATATCACCGGTAGTCATTTCAAATGGAACAGAAGTTATCCAATCCAAGATATGTACATTTTCTGTTTCAGGGCTATGTAAATCAGCATACTGGACACACCTACGACCATCAATCTCCTTACAATACATATAATAAGAAGAGAAAAAATCCGATTTATCAATCGATAGATTCTCTATCCAATCAAAATCCGGTATCTCTTGTACAACATCAACAGGATAATAACTACTTACATTATTAGTTAAGATCAAAAATGTCTTATCTTCAGGCAAACTTGAATTGTTAATCAAAGAAATATAAGACTCATACAACATGATCGACGGAACGGATTGTTTCTTTTCAGTCTGCAGATTTTTTCTTATCTTCTCGCCATCCAACGCCTCTAAATCTAACTTACCATCCTTGAAAAAAGAGGCTTCTTCCACACAACGATAAACCTCGGCGAGCTTATCATATACAACAATTGGGAAACCTTTTAAAACAAGGAAATCCCAAATAAAATCAACTTTTTCAATACGCTCTCTTATCAAATTCGAAACCTTTTCAATCATGCTTTTTTTCTTTTATATCACTCTTTTTCTTTCAACATCACAAATCCATTCCATAAATTATCATCGGGAACGGGAGCTTCAAGCTCTATTAAACTCTTCGAAACCGGATGAACAAACCGTATATATCGCGCATGCAAACAAATACTCCCATCCGGGTTTGAACGTGGCGAACCATATTTCAAATCACCCTTGATAGGACAACCTATCTTAGCCAACTGACAGCGAATCTGATGATGGCGCCCGGTTTTCAAGTCTACTTCTAACAGATAATAATTGGTTGAACTGCCGATAAGACGATAATCAAGAACAGCTTTTTTACTGCCTGGCATCTCTTTATCATAAGCATAACTTTTATTCTGCTTTTCATTGCGAACTAAGTAATTAACTAGTTCGCCCTCATCCTTTTCGGGCTTATTTTTCACGATCGCCCAATAAGTTTTCTTTACTTCGTTATTTTTGAACATTTCATTCAAACGAGTAAGTGCCTTACTGGTTTTAGCAAAGACAACAAGGCCGCTTACGGGACGATCCAGACGATGAGTTACACCGACAAAAACATTACCGGGCTTATGATACTTTTCTTTCAGATACTGTTTCACAATTTCCGAAAGCGGCGTATCACCGGTTTTGTCACCCTGGACAATCTCCGAAGCGGCTTTGCTGACTACGATGACGTGATTGTCTTCGTATACAACAGTCATTTCTATATTACATATTCATTCCACCATCGACCTGGATTACTTGTCCAGATACATAAGAAGACAAATCAGAAGCCAAGAATGTTGCTACATCAGCTATATCCTCAGGTGTACCACCTCGGCGCAAAGGAATCTTTTTACACCATTCCGCTTTAATATCATCCGAAAGAGAAGCAGTCATCGCTGTAATGATAAAACCCGGGGCTATGGCATTAGCTCGTATACCGCGTGAACCCATTTCTTGAGCTATAGATTTGGCAAGAGCTATCAAACCGGCTTTTGATGCAGCATAATTGGCCTGTCCGGCATTGCCATGTACACCAACCACAGAAGCCATATTAATGATACTACCCTTTTTCTGGCGCATCATAATTGGTATACATGCATGAATAAAATTAAAAGCCGACTTCAAATTCACATTAATAACCATATCCCATTGCTTTTCGGTCATACGCAACATCAAACCGTCACGAGTTATACCGGCATTATTAACAAGTATGTCGATTCTTCCAAAATCTTTTTGAATTTCAGCCACTACTTTTGCCGTATCGTCAAAATTAGCAGCATTAGATGCATAACCTTTGGCTTTAACACCTTTAGCTTCTATTTCTTTTACCGTGTTTGAAGCATTATCATCAATGACAAGATCGGTAAATACTATATTCGCTCCTTCAGAAGCAAACTTTAAAGCTATCGACTTACCGATACCACGTGCGGCACCGGTAATAAGAGCAACTTTTCCGTCTAATAATCCCATAATAATTAATTTGTTTAAATATTAGTCCGATGCAAGGCACCGAACACTATGTTTGTTACTATTTCTTTTTTCTTATTATCATCTATGCCAGAACCTATACTTCCACGAATATATGGAACCTCTATTCCTTTTAAGCAATAATGGAGCACCTGCGCAGTCATTTCTACATCATCTATATGAAAAACACCTTTGTCTCTACCTTCATTCAATATAAGCCGAAAGAACTGAATTTCCTTAGCATCAAATCTCTTACGCACCTTTTCTACACGCCAAATATCACGAAAAAAGTCCGCACGAAGCGTACCATTTCTAAAAACGACTTCTTTTACTGAGTCTAAACGGGTAAAGACCATCTCTATAATCTTTTTGTCAGGTGAAATTTGTTGCTCCACCACTTCTTTCAATTTATCCGAAAGAATCTCCAACTCACTTTCAACAACAGCCATGTACAATTCATCCTTGCTCTTAAAATAAGTATAAAGAGTTCTTCTTCCCTTTTTCGACGCAATAGCAATATCATTCATCGTGGTATTCTCTACACCCATCTTTGCGAACAACTGACGGGCAACATCTACCATTTTAGTTCTTGTCTTTAATATAGCCATTTTTATCTCTGCACATTTCTATATTTGTTGTGCAAAAATAAGCCTTTTCTTCGGACCATACAAGAAAAAAGTAAAGTTATTCATCTTGATTTCAAAATATTGTTGATAATGAATATTAGGCAACAGACTCTATATCAGCCATTTAACATGAAAAAGAAAACAAAATGGAAAATATAGGCTAAAAGATTTGGTGATGTCATCTGTAACACCTATCTTTGCACTCGTTAAACATCGCGGAGTGGAGCAGTTGGTAGCTCGTTGGGCTCATAACCCAAAGGTCATTCGTTCGAGTCGAATCTCCGCCACAAGTAAAAACGGATAAGTAATGATAATCATTCTTATCCGTTTTTTTTATTGCCCCTATCGTTTATCCTCTATTTTTTATCCAATCCATCAATATATAAAACAACCCCAATAAAAGAAATAGACTGGAAATAAAAATGGCTACTCTCACGAGCAGCCATTCTTTTTACTAACCTTAAATCTAATACTTATGAAAAAAACACTGTACAAAAGTACACATTTCTTGCAGACCAACAAATTTTTGAAGCTTTTCAAGCTATAATATAACATGGTTTAATAGATGATGAATAGACTTAACTATTCGTTGCTGTTATGTTAAAAATTAACTAAAAACAGCAAGAATACGGCTATTATGACTAATTAAGTATATAAATAATGCATTAGCTCAAAGACTAAATTTTAAATTATTACTGTTTACATACGGGTAAATGCACAAAACAAAGAAAAGTGAACAAAGAAAGACAGATTTGATTGCCTGAAAAATAATCCATCACAAAATTAAAAAAATAACTTGATTTTAGGTTACATACACAAGTTCCTAGCGTCCTTGTTTCAGAATAAAAGAAATAAATACCTAATTTTAAAATAATAACTATGGAAAAAAATACCACGTAACACCTTTAGTAATGTGTTTGGAAAAAGAAGTCAATAGATGTACGTATTCGACAACAAATTTCGGACCCATCGCAACAACTCAGATGATTAGGCTGTTTTAGGCTATCCGGTTGTTGTTCATAAAACAAGTTTAATCTAATTTATTCTTTAAATTTAATTTTCATGGAAAATAGAAAAACAATATTGTCAATCATAGTTATGCTATGCTTAACAATGACGGGATTTGCGCGACAAATCAGCATACAACTGAATAGCGCCAGCCCGAAACAAGCAATTAATTCTTCTCGGGTAGCCGAACAGCAACAAAATAATAAAATAATAAAAGGCACTGTTAAAGATCTTACCGGTAGTCCAATTATCGGCGCAAACGTGATAGTAAAAGGAACGGCAATTGGTTCTATAACAGATATAGAAGGTACCTTTAAATTTAATGGTCCATCAAGTGGCATATTAGTTGTGTCATATATTGGTTACTCACCCATCGAAGTTCCGATCAAAGGAAAACAATCCTTTGATCTTATTTTAAAAGAAGATAACAAAACTTTGGAAGAAGTTGTTGTTGTAGGTTATGGCACAGTAAAAAAAACCGATTTAACTGGTTCTGCTTCCCAGATTAAAACAGGAACTCTAACAGCTACCGTATCGGGCAATGTCATGGAATCTATACAAGGCAAGGCTGCCGGTGTAGCTGTATTCAATGATAACAAACCTGGTTCCACACCTTCTATTCGCGTACGTGGTAGCGGTTCTATTTCTGCCAGCAACGAGCCACTCTACGTTGTAGACGGTTTCCCTTTAATGGATAGCAATATTAATGATATAAACCCAAGTGATATTGAATCCATGGAAATATTGAAGGACGCCTCCTCAACAGCTATTTATGGTTCTCGTGGAGCAAATGGTGTAATCATGATAACTACTAAAAAAGGCACAAAAGGCACTAAGAACTTAACTGTTAATACATCAACAGGTATCCAAATACCGGGACGTCTTTCGAATTTAATCTCAGGCAATGATTTTATTAACTTCATGAATTCCGGCTATACAAATCAAGGCTCCACTGCTCCATTTCAATCTTCTGCTTCATCCTATTCTGCAAATACTAATTGGGAAAAGGAAATATTAAAGAATACAGCTCTGATTCAAGACTATAATGTAACTTTCGATGGTAATAACAATGGCACAAGCTATATGTTATCTACCGGTTTTTTTGATCAAGCCGGTCTCTTATCAGCACAAGGTTATCAAAAATATTCACTTCACGCTAACTTGCAGCATAAATTTAACAGCTGGCTGACAATTGGCTCAAACATACAATATACGTATTCAATAAATGACATCTTTGATTCTGCCCTAAGCGATGTACCCCGCTACGGTTGGGCAACCGAACCTGTAAAGAACAACGATGGGAGTTATAATATTCCATCAATGAGCAATACCTATTTAAATGATCCATGGAATCCTATATTGGACATGAACGAAACAACAAATAAGACAACTAATAACCGTTTCTTAGCCAATGAATTTACTGAATTCCAAATTTCTAAAGATTTAAAATATCGTTTGGTATTAGGTGCGGATATTAAAAATTCACGGAATTATCAATATTATACTTCCCAAACAGCAGCTAATACTTCTAAAGGTGCTAAAGGTTCGGGCTCTAACACATGGTACAAAAACATGAGTAAGATTATGGAAAATATTCTTACCTATTCTCATCAATGGGATAAGCATCGTTTAACAGCAACGGGTGTATATTCATGGCAAAACTTTACTTATGAGAACACAGAAATATCCGGGTCAGGTTTTGAGAACGATCAGACAGGTGCTTGGGATATGTCATTAGCCGATAAATCATCCGTCACATGGGCTTCCACAAAATATGATAACAAATTGATATCATTCACCGGACGCGTATCTTATGCTTACGACGACAAATATTTATTAACTGCCACCAGCCGTTGGGACGGATCTTCTCGTTTCGGAACAAATAACAAATGGGGATATTTCCCGTCAATAGGTTTGGCTTGGCGTGCTACACAAGAGCCATTCTTAAAAGATAATAATGTAATTACAGATTTAAAGATTCGTACGAGCTTCGGTATTACCGGTAATCAGGAAATCGGTAATTACCAATCTTTACCCAAATTGCTTGCCAATAACTATACGGATGGAACATCTGTAGAAACAGGTTTTTATGAATCAATCGGTAATACTAATTTAAAATGGGAACGTACAAAACAATGGGATTTCGGTTTTGATCTTTCTTTATGGAGTCGTTTAAATATTAACTTCGATTATTATACCCGATATACGAACGATTTACTATATAATGTTCCTATTCCTTCTACTTCAGGATTTACTTCTATTTTGAATAATGTGGGCGAAGTTTCAAATAAAGGTTTTGAAGTAACTATAGGCGGAAACATTTATAAACATAATGATTTTAAATTAGGCGCATCAGTAAATCTTACATATAATAAAAACGAGATAAAAAAATTGTACAATGATGTAGATGAGGTAGATGTAAATTACGGATCGTCAGGATTGGGCAGAATATTAAAAGTAGGTCAACCGGTAGATGCTATTTATGCACGTCATTCATTAGGTATAATTAAGACGCAGGAACAACTTGATGCCTATAAGACAAAAGTTCCAGGTACGGCATCTAATGCTCAACTGGGTGATGAGATGTATCAAGATGTTGATAATGACGGATCAATTACTACAAAAGATTATGTTAGCATCGGTTCAGTCCAACCAAAATACTATTATGGTATAAATATTAATGCTGAATATAAAAAGTTCTCTTTCAATATTTATGGCCAAGGTGGTATGAAATATGCATCAATCGCAGGAGCCGAAGACAGTTCTACTAATGGTACGGAATGGGCTAT
>Ga0172378_10001130_pt1 | contig 24309 bp, 20 predicted proteins | sample GrowelOW332metaG_FD_119755 | JGI IMG/M metagenome (GOLD analysis project Ga0172378, IMG submission 119755) | Groundwater microbial communities from an aquifer near a municipal landfill in Southern Ontario, Canada - Pumphouse #3_1 metaG | ecosystem: Environmental > Aquatic > Deep subsurface >... | reverse complement strand
TTAATTATATATTGTCTTTTATATATGTTCTTCTAATTGCATTTTTTCCATTGTATCTAAAAAAACTTGATAAGCTTCTTCCATTTTTCTTTCAGTAAATCTACTTGAAGGACCTGATAATGTTATTGTTGCAGTTATTTTTCCATTAGATCTGTAAGGAATGGACATACAATTCAATCCCTCTTCTACAGAGTGCAGGTCTTTCTTATATTTAAATTCCGTATCTTCACTCAAATAAATCTGTGCTACAGCTGATGTTGGTGCCGATTTTCTATATTTTGATTCATTTGGAACAACTCTCAATGGATGTGATGAGAGGACTGTGTCATAAAAATAATTATATTCTCCAATTTTAAATTCAAAGTAAGCAGTTTCATCTACTTTATCAACTATCTGAGTCAAGAGAGAGTGAATTCTCTGGTTTGTTTCTTCTGCAAAACTGTAGAGCAATCCCAATTTTAAAGCATTCAAGCCTAAAGAATACTGAGTCTTACCAACCCTCTGTATGTACTCTCGATGTTCCAATGTTTGGAGCAACGCATGAGCTGTTGGGGCTTTGAGATGCAAAGCCTCACATATTTCATTTAGTTTGGTCACCCTTTTTTTTGAAATGAATTCTATTATATCAAAAGAACGATCTACTGATTGTATATATTTTTTTTCTGACATGGAAACTCCTTTTTTATTGTCTGGGATTAGTACCAGAATGTGTTTTTTAATTGAATATCATCTATATAAATAGGTGATATCTCTATGCTCTTCAAATATATTATGGGAAGGATATTTAAACAAAGGTAATTGCTGAATTATAAAATTTGCACTTGGTTTGATTTTAATTATGTAAAAGATTTTCGACTTTACCAAAACAGCTAAAATTAGCTATCAGCAAATATATAATTTTAAAAATATTGCCATTTACTGCTAACTCTACTGTTATTTTAAGCCACTTCATTAATTATAATTATAGCCAAAGTGCATACATCATAAGTATGATATTGAATTTATATCTAATTACTCTTTCTTCTTAAATTATTATTTTCTAATTTCAGTCCACTAAAAACTTGTATTTTATTTATCAATACCTAATATTTTAACCATTTTTATCAAAATGTCAATAATTTATTCACTACTATTGAAGTTTTAATATTATTTTTATTTACATCTATAATGACTCAATTGCGTATCATTTTGTTAAAGGAAATTCCATATAAAAGTTTCAATGATTCTATGTATTTAAATATAAATTTAACTTAAATTTCGTTAACCAATGATAAAAGAAAGAATAATGTAGTGATTTTACGTATAAAATATACCTTTATAGCTCATAATAATGCCTAATAACCGAACTTTTAACAAATTGATTGACATGTAACCTAGTAAATGGTATTTTTTTAAAGCTATATTTTTTTTATAGTGCTATGAAAAATTTACATAAGAGGTTTTGTACATGCCTTCAGATAAACAGAAGAATGTGAAAGATATTTCACCTAAAAAGAAGAAAAAAAGTGTCGGTTGGATTTTCGGAATGGTTATCCTGATACTTATCGCTGTGTCCTTTGTTGCAGCGCCAGCAATTGAAGCAATTGTCGGTGGCTCTAGTTCTAACGAATTAGTATTTGGTTCTTACGATGGTGAAGATATTGCTTATTCACAAGATTCATATTTCTATGATCAGTATCAACTTTATGGTTCTCAGTATCAATCTGATGCCAATACTGATAGCAATATGGCTCTTTATCAAATCTGGAGTCAAGCTTTTAATAGTACTGTAGTTTACACTGCTATTACTCAGATGGCTGAAAAAGTTGGATTTATGACTACTGAAGATACTTTAAATCAGGCAATAATCGATAGTGGTTATTACAATGATGAAGATGGTAACTTCGATATTGAAGCATACAATAAGACTTCAGCTGACCAAAAAGCTTCCATAAGAAAGACAATTACAAGACAACTTCCATACCAAACAGTATTGAATGATGTTGGTTCTGTAATTACTAGTTCTAAAGAAGCAAAATACGTTGGAGATATGGCTGATGCAACAAGATCATTTAAATATGTAACATTTGACCAATCAACTTATCCTAAAGAATTGACAGCTCAATATGCATTAACAAACGCTCAGCTTTTCAATACAATAAATCTTTCAATTATTTCTACAACTGATGAAGAAGAAGCAAATGCTGCATTATCTTCAATCAATGAAGAAACAAGTTTTGAAGATGTAGCTATTGATTCCAGTAAGGATTCTTATGCTTCTGCAGGTGGAGAACTTGGCAGCATTCCTTATTATGCTATCAAAACAAACTTCAAAAATGTTGATGAGAGTATGGACATCTTAAGTGCAAAAGCTGGAGATGTTTTAGGACCTTATGAAACTGAAAACGGTTGGGCTCTTTACAGAGTTAACACTGCTGCACAGGTTGCTGATTATACAAGCGAAGATACTCTAACAATGGTTAGAAATTATATTGCAAACTATGATTCAGATATCATGGATGCATATCTAAATGATGAAGCAACAAAGTTTGCTGCAACTGTAGCTGATGATTTTGATGTTGCTGCAACTGCTGCTAATTTAACAGTTAATGATGTAACTTCTACTTCTGAAAATATTGGTAACAGTCAATACATGAGTACATTCTCAACAAGTGATACAGTTGGTACTCTAGCAACTGCTGCAGCTGATGATGATACAATGAAATTATTATTCGATACTGAAGTTGGTACTACTGTAGAACCAATCAAAAGTGGCTCTACTTATATAGTAGCTTATGTACAGAGTGAAGATAATGATTCAGGTATGGGTTCATACATTGAAAGTGTATATCCTTACTATGCAGGTACTCATAACCAACAGGATTTAGAAAGTGCAATCATGTCATCTGATAAATTAGAAAACAACTTCTTATCAGTATTTATTGATAAAATTATGAGCAACACTTAAACAAATTAATAACATCTATTGTTGAATACACAAGACTGCCTCAGGGCAGTCTTGTTTTAGTTAAATTAAAATAAAGTTTTACAAAGTATTTTATTAATAGTATCCTATTTTTGGAGATATTTATGGAAAATGAAATTACAAAGAAAATACCACTGCTCAGAAAAGATGGACACCTAACAAATGAAGGTTGGGCTCGTCATCCTTATTTTCAATACAATAGAAAGCAAATAAATGGTGGAAAACTTACTATAAAAGAATGGGATTATTATGCAATCACCAACCAAGTAGATCAGTACTCTATAGCTGTCACAATAAGCGATTTAGGATATATAAGTCTAGTTTCTATTTCATATATCGACTTAAAACTTAAAAAGTTCGTACAATGTGAAAAAACATTTATCTTACCATTAGGTTCAACCAAACTGGCAGCTTCATCTGGTGGTAACAGCTATGTCTCCAAAACTTCACCTTCTTTAAGAATGTGTTTCATTGTTAAGGATAACATACGCCATTTAATATTTGGAGCCCCCAATCTCATTCTTCCAGATGGAAGTATGGGGCTTTCGGGTAATCTTATTTTGACAAAGCAGAGCGAAAATGACGAATCTCTTAATATTGCAACAAGTTGGAAAGAAAAAAGAACAGCTTTTTATCTAAATGAAAAAATTAATTGTCTTGATGTTGCAGGGACCATAACACGAGGTTATAAAACAGAGCAAATCAAGCCTCTATCTACCTTTGCTGTTCTTGATTGGGGAAGAGGAAAATGGACTTATAAAAATACATGGTATTGGTCATCATGTTCAGCCCTATTTGATAATGAACATTTTGGGTTCAATCTGGGATATGGTTTTACTGATAGAACTCCAGCTAGTGAAAATGCTATTATATATAGAGGTAAGATTCACAAACTTGAAGAGGTAAATTTCATTATCCCAAAGGATTTCTTAAACAAGGATTGGATTTTTGAATCAAAAAATAATCGCTTAAATTTGGTTTTTACACCGCTAATAAATAGGAGCAGTGACTTCAATATTGGTATAATTAAAAGTAATCAGAATCAAACTTTTGGTTCTTTTTCAGGAACTGCTGTATTGAATGATGGAACAATTTTAAACATAAAAAATCTTATTGGATTTGCAGAAAAAGTTATTAATCGTTGGTAACAGTGCTAATGTGTAGTTGTAATTTTTTCTTTTTTATGGTTAAGTACATTTGGGAAAAGAGTTACTTATAAAAAATTAACAAAATCATTATGCGACACGATGGAGTAACCGATTATATCCCACAGGAGCTACATGCCAGATTTAAAAGAATTTGAAGAACTGGGTCTAAGTGACGTGACCCTAACTGCCCTAGCGAAAAAGGGCTTTGAAATACCGTCAGAAATACAGAAACAATGTATTCCACTATTATTGAAAGAAAAAGCCGATGTTATCGGACAAGCACAAACAGGAACAGGTAAAACTGCTGCTTTTGGATTACCAATTATGGAAGTTATGGATGCTTCCTCAGGAACTACTCAAGCTATTATTCTAGAACCAACTAGAGAATTAGCTATTCAGGTAGCAGAAGAAATTGAATCATTTGCGGGAACAAGAAGAATTGACGTTGCAGCCATTTATGGCGGTGCATCAATGGATTTACAGCTTAGGAAATTAAGAAGAGGCGTTCAAATTGTCGTAGGAACTCCTGGTCGTGTTATGGATCATCTAAAAAGAGGATCCCTAAAGCTAATGAATTTAAAAGTTGCTGTTCTAGATGAAGCAGACGAAATGCTTGATATGGGTTTCATTGATGATATTGAAAATATATTGTCTCAAACACCTGATGACAAACGTATGTTGTGTTTTTCAGCAACAATGCCTAAACAGATTATGAATTTGACTTCTAAATTCATGAAAGATCCTACAATTATCAAGATTAAAAATAAGGATATGACTTCTGATTTAACAGATCAATTCTATTTTGAACTTCGTGAAAATGAAAAACTTGATGCACTTTGTAGACTCATCGATATGCAAGAAGATTTCTATTCAATCATTTTCTGTAAAACCAAGATTCAATGTGATGAAGTTGGTAGAAAACTACAGGAAAGGGGTTATAAAGCTGAACCTCTCCATGGTGATCTCTCTCAAAAACAGAGAGAACAAATTCTTAATAAGATGAAAAGACGTATCATCAATATTGTTGTAGCAACAGATGTTGCCGCTCGTGGTATTGATATCAATGACTTAACTCATGTTATTAACCTTTCCTTACCTCAGCAACCAGAATCTTATATCCATAGAATTGGACGTACAGGTCGTGCTGGTAAAAAAGGTACTGCAATTACTTTCGTTACAAGAAATGAACAGAGAAAACTACAGTACATTGAACGCATTGCTAAGACTAAAATTCAAAGAGGTGAAATTCCTACTGTGAATGATATTATTGCAATAAAGAAAAGTAGAATTGAAAAAGAATTATTGGGACTTGTGGAAACACCTGTTGCAAACAATCCTTTCGATACTATGGCTGCAGAACTTCTTGAAAAAGGCGACCATGCAGAAATTCTTGCAACAGTATTAGACCATCTTTACAAAAATCAGTTGGATGCACGAAAGTACCGAACAATCGGTGGTGGATCTAGTAGAAGAGAAAGAGATGGCGATGGTAGAGGACCAGCACCAAGAGATGACGGTAATGTTAGATTATTCATCGCTCGCGGTAGAAAAGATGGTCTTGGACCTCGTGAACTTGTTGATTATTTAAAACAATCAGTAGGTGCAGATGATAGAGAAATTGATGATGTAACTGTCAGAGATGAATTCTCATTTGTAACTGCTCCTGAAGAACTTGCAGAAAAGATTATGGTTACAATCAATGCTACAGGTAAAGAAGGTGCAGCACCAATCGTTTGTAGAGCTAAATCAGATAAAGGCTCTGGCGGTGGTAGAAGATCTAGAGGCGGTAACTATAGAGATAGAGGAGACCGTGGTGGATACGGAAGTCGCGATAGAGGCGGTAGAGGCTCTCGTGAAAGAAGTAGCTACAGAGATCGTCGTGACAGAAGTGATAGAGATAGAGGCGGAAGAGGCAGAGACAGTCACGATAGAGATCGTCACGATAGTTTCAGAACTCCTAAATCTTTTGACGACAGAAAACGTTTTGATCGCCCATCACGTAATGAAGAATCTCAACCTTATGGCAGAGATTCTAGAGATGACGATAGAGATTCTAGAAAGAAAAAGCATTATGGAAAATCTAATAAAAATGGTAGAAGATAATTAATCTTACCTAAAACTAAGGATCCAAATTCAGAAATGAAGTTGGATCCTTAGTTTTTTTATTATGCATGATGTTTTTGGGTAATATAGCATTAATCTTACTTATTTAAAAATAAAATTCTCTTTTTCCTTTTGGCAGCTATTGTAGCACGTTTCTTAACAAGCTTTTCTTCTGTATCATATTCTTCATAATCTTTTAAAAGTAAATCTACAAAATCATCACTGCTAAAATTTATTGGAAGATTATTCATGACATTCGCAATTTCATCTTGCTTTTCTTGAGATGAGAGATAATCCTGCAATATAGCTATCTGTTTTGAAATTTTATTCTCAGCCCACCCTATTTTATAATCTTTCATAAAGTCAATGAAGGCTTTTGATGTATAAAGCAACTGAGACATCAAAAATGGCCTTTTAAGGTACATTGACTCAAGTAATGAATTAGCACCCGTCTTTCCCATCTGAACGTCACACGCCTTTATATAGACGCCTACATTATCTACAAAACCTGGAGTGATCAATGTAAAGTTTGGAAACTCCTTCTTGAATTTTATAAATTTATGTTTTGTCTCTCGACTCAAATTCCCCAATACAATTACTTGATAATCAAGCTTCTTTTTTACCATTGCCCTTGGTATCTCGGTACTGCCAATTCCTTCTCCACCTAAATTCAGCATAATCACTGGTCTATTGAGGTCTAAATTTAGAATTTTTTTTGCTTCCTCTTTTGTAAGATCAGAATATTGAGCCACCTCACTCTTTAGAGGAAATGGCGAAATGTGAAGAATATCTGGATCAAATCCACGGCGAATACAATTATCAATTCCGAGTTGTGATGGTAGATAATATATATCTAAGTCATTACTCACACCAATGTTAGGACAATCAAAAACATCTGCAGAATATGCGAATACGGGAATCTTAATTTTAGTTTCTTTTATGATTGTGTTTAAAATTGGTGCAACAAGATAATTTGTGCATAAAATACAATCTGGTTTTACTCTGTAATACCATTTTTTAAAAGCTCTCTGTGCAGCAGGATGGTATTTAGAACCAATTTCAAGGAATTTATAACTTATTTCATTATCATTTATTGAATTTGATACTCTTTCTAATTGTGGATGATGCAAGAAAAACCTCCACCAATCTTTTACAACTTTATTAAAAAATTTGGATCCAAGAACCAAGATCATGTTATCAAGTGTTCCTTCGTTTCCTTTTTTATTGAAGCTATCACAAAGAGCCTTTGCTGGGGTATAGTGACCTTTTCCTGCGTCAACATATATAAATGAACATTTCATCAGTAGCTCCAGTTTATTTCTTTATTTTAAATAAATGTTTTATACTCATTTTTTAATCATTTATGTTATATCATAATTATTCAATATTTATAACTAATTTATTTATATAACCGTGTATTAATGAACTATAAATGCAGATGGTCATCATATCTGTCAGACAATATTTTTTTGCAGTAGGAATCTTCGTTCTTTAAAATTTTTGAACCTCTAGTTATTTTGCATAAACTGATTTTATGATTAGCTGCAATTTCTCTTTGAGGTATGCCTTGATATAAATCATTCATAAGTGACCAACGAAGAGCAAAATCACTCTGTTCTTTTGTTGTGAATAACTCATCAAAAAGGTGCTTCATTTTATCTTTATCTGTTGTATTCGTAAAAATTTCTATCAAATCTTCTAAACTATCCATAGGGAATCTCCTGTATTTGATGCCACTTTTTGGCAAGTGTTTCTATCAATATATACAATATATAGTAATTTGACCACTGATTTAAAGTAGAGGCGAGAACAAGCGCAATATCATTCTCATAATTTTTCGCCACAATTGAATATTTTTGGCTTCTTTCAAACTAATTCTTTTACTAACTTGCAATGTTGATTCTATATCTTGTTTTATATTTGCAATAACTGAAGATCCATAGAGAACTACACCACATTCAAAATGCAAATAAAACGATCTGTAGTCCATATTTATTGTTCCTATAATAGCAACTTTTCCATCAGAAACAAACATTTTAGAATGTATGAATCCTGGAGCATATTCATACACTTTTACTCCAGCTTCAATTAAATTTGCATAATAAGATCGTGATACCTCATGAACCTGTCTCTTATCAGGAATCATAGGACAGACTATTCTTACATCAACACCACTTTGAGCGGCAATGCATAATGCAGAAAGCATGGCTCTATTTATTATAAGATATGGAGTTGTTATCCAAACATATTTCTTTGCCATATTGATAATCTGTAAATATGCAGTTTCTGCAACAGCTATCTCATCTAATGGATTATCCCCAAATGGTTGCACAAATCCATCAGTTAAGTATTTAGCACTTGGTTTATATTTTGTGATATTTTCAGTTGCACCTGTTTCAAAATTCCACATTGAAAGAAACATGGTTGTTAAATTCCAAACAGCTTCACCTTTTAACATTATGGCTGTATCTTTCCAATGACCAAATCGTATTGATCGATTTATGTATTCATCAGCTAGATTAAGGCCTCCAGTAAATCCTACATTTCCGTCAATAACACAAATCTTTCGGTGATCACGGTAATTCATTCTTACATTTAAATGGGGTTTTATTGCATTGAATGCCTTCGATTCAATTCCTTTTGATTGCAAAATTTTATCATAATTCCCTGGAATTCTACCAAATGAACCAAAATCATCATATAAAATCTTGATTTTGACTCCTTCTTCAACTTTTTCCAAAAGGATTTCAAGGACCTGTGACCACATCTCACCTTTTGCAAGTACAAAGAATTCTATAAAAATAAACTTCTTTGCTCTTTTTAGTTCTTTTAAAAAGCCTTTGAGAAAGTCTTCGCCAGTTGAATAATAACTTACTTCTGTATTGGCCCAAACAGGAGAATAAGATACATTTGATATGTAGCGAGACTGTCTGGATAAGTCTTTATCATAGTCTTTTAATGCAATAGTTGCAGCAAGGGGATATGCTGGAACATTAAAAAGACCTTTTTTATAATTTTCTAAAAAGACTCGTGTTCTTTTCCTTCCTATAAAACTTAATGGCTTCTTACCAACAAGGATATAGAAAACTCCTCCATATAGAGGAAATATCATTATTAGGACAATCCATCCAATAATATATTCTGGTTCCTGTTTATGATAGATAACCCAAAGGACAAGTGCAACAGATAAATATGTCATTAATTGTGCCCAAAAGGCATCATTGATTACTCTGTTATAAAGCGTGAAAACTAAAATCAGTTGAAGAACAATTAGTACTATTGATAAGAACAATCTACTCATTATGAACTTAACAAACTTTTTCACTTACCCTTCCCCCTATAAAATGACAAAATGCAAATGAGTCTTGCTCACCTGCATTTTATTTTTAATAAAATCTCAAAATTAATGAGAAGATCTAGCATTTACCCAGAAATCAATTGGATATACAGAATATCCCAATTTTGCTGTCAATGTACTAGGATCAACTTTGAAAAGAGCTGGCAATTCATGAATATACTTACCTTCTTCAATAGCTTCAATTAATAATTGATTAGGTAATAAAATTTCCAATGCTAATTTATTGATTTCTCTTTCCATAGGGTCGTTCAATGTTGATTTTGTTCTAAATCTGACACTATCAGATAATAGATTAAAACCTTCTAAGTCCATAATAACGAATTTTGCAATTAAATAGGCAAGACATTCTTTAATAGCACCGATAGGACGGTCTCTATTCATCAATAAATACCAACCAGATCCTTTATCAAATTTCTTTGATTCTTCTGTTTTGATTCGTATTAACTTTCCTGAAATAGCAGGATTTAACATTGAAGAACTATAAATACCTAATTCCAAGCGATTTGCAATTTGTACTAAATTGACTGGTGCTTCTTTTTGATATTCTGGTAATATCTCTAAAAAAGTTTCTTTATCCATTATTAAAGACTCTCCTTTTTTTTAACAGTATGTTTTAATTAGTATATCAAAATATTTTATGTTATGACAAATATTTTAGATAATAATACTCTATTACCTCAATAGTAACAGAAAATAGCATTTTTTAACAGTATTTATTTTTTTTATCTATACAAAAGTTAACTTTTTTCAGTATTTTTCTTTGCAATGTAAGCATTTGACTCTGCTAATGAGAATTCACAACCACAGTAATGTTGACGATATAATCCCAATTCTTTGCTGAGTCTGATACTTTCGTCATATCCACCACGTTTTTTGAAATCAAATTCCAAAAAGCCATCCATCTTATCACCAATTTCAAACAGTCTTTTACTATTCTTATAACGACTTACTGTTAGGGTTGTTGCAAAGTAAGGAATATTGAGCTCTTTGGCCTTAAGCTCAGCTGTTTTTAAATTGTAATCAAAACATAGGCCACATCTAGCTCCACCTTCTTTTTCATTTTCATAGCCTTTTACTGCTTCAAGCCATGACTTGTGGTCATAAGGTTTGTATAGACATTCCAAATTGTGTTCTTTTGCAACAATCAATAAATTTTCATATCTCTTCAAGTTTTCTGATTCTGGATATATATTATCATCACTGAACCAAAGAGTTATTTTAAAACCTTCATCAATCAAACGGTTAATGCAGGTTGTACTGCATGGACCACAGCAAACATGCAAGAGCAGTCTTTTATCTTTTATATAGTAAAATTGTTTTTTATCTTTCTTTCTCACAGTCGTATACTACTATTTTAAGTTATTAATTTCAAACATCTTGCTTAAATATAAGAGTTAAATTCTCGCAATTCCTTTTACTCTTTTAGCTTGATGTAACTTTTAGAGCTTTTCAGTTGCTACATTTTTTAAATTTGATATACTTAGTATTATATTATAGATTTACACAGATGGAGAGTTAATATGAATAAAAGAAAAATTCTAGGAATACTGAGCATAGTTCTTATGGTTGGTGTGGCAGTGCTACCTACAATAGCTATTGCTTACAGAGTTATAATAATTGCTTTGATTCTTGGATTAGATTTTTACAGCAATAGAGCTTTGTTGTATTTCATGCAAGGTAATAAAAATATTATGAGTAAAAAAGGTGACCCTAAGCAAAATCTAAATAAAGCTTGGGAAAGCTATAGAAAGGCTTACAACACAGGAAAACTGGATGCAAAATATTTGGTTACAATGGGTAATGTGCTAGCTCAAAGAGGTGACCCTTCTTTCAGTATGAAGGTTCTTGATTCAGTCATTGATAATCCCAATGCAGAAAAAGCATTAAAAAATCAAGCAAAAGTTCAAAAGAGTATGGCTCTTGAAAGAATTGACAAAATTGATGAGGCAATCGCAATTTTACAAGAAGCTAGAGAAGATGGATTTAAGGAAAAGAGTCTTTATATCAATCTTGCTTGCTATTTATTATTTGATGATAAAATTGATGAAGCAGAATCAGTCCTCGATGAAGGTGTTGATTTAGAAAAGACAAGCGCTGGTGCTCTCGATAACAGAGGATGGTTATACATTGCACAACAGAAATGGTCAGAAGCTTCTGCTTTATATTCAGAGATGATGGAAAGAAAACCTGCTTTCCCAGATCCCTATATTCACTATGCTCAAGTCAAACTTCACTATGGTAAAATAGATGAAGCTCTTAATTTATTCAAAACATCCATAAATAAAAAATGGAATGAAGCTTCTTTCTTCAACAAGGAAATCATTGAAGACATAATCAACAATCTTGAAAAAGATAATACTGAACTGTATGTAGCTAAGATCAATGCATCTTTTATTGAAATTGCTAAAGGACTATCAATAAAAAATATAACCGATGAAGATGCAGCAAAACTAATTCCAGAAGAGTTCGAACAGGAACCAAAATCATCTTTTACTGTTGAAAATAATGATGATGATGAAAATGCTGAAAATTCTGAAGAAAGAAGTGATGAAGCCGAAGAGGAAGAAACTTTTGACAATGATATTGATGAAAGTGATTTAAGTGATGATGAATTGCCAAATACTGATCTCACAGATGCCGATTTAGAGTGGGAAAAAGAGCATAATCAATAGTTTTTTCAAAAAAGTGAATTATTTGTTCAATTCATATTGAACAAATCTTTTACTTGTGCTAATTTACTGAACGTATCGCCGGTGTGGTGAAATTGGTAGACACGATAGACTCAAAATCTATTGGGGGTAACCCTGTATCGGTTCAAGTCCGATCACCGGTACTAAACTTTTTGTGTGAGTTTTGTGCTTAAAAAGCAAGAAAAAAACAACAGTAAAAAATACAATTTTTATTGTTGACAAAAGTTCCTGTTTATGGCATGTTTAGCAACGCAAGCGGTGCTTATTGAGGTTTTACTTCAATGAACATTGTAAATCTTGGTGGATGTAGTTCAGTTGGTAGAGCATCTGATTGTGGTTCAGATTGTCGAGGGTTCAAGTCCCTTCATCCACCCTTTTTCTTGGGCTGCTAGCTCAGCTGGTAGAGCAACAGACTCTTAATCTGTGGGTCAAAGGTTCAATCCCTTTGCAGCTCATAAACAAGGAACGGAAGTTTTTATTTCCATTCTAAGTTGTTTTTTTTGTTGTTTTTTTAAAAAATAAATTAATGCGAAAGTAGCTCAGTGGTAGAGCTCCACCTTGCCAAGGTGGATGTCGCGGGTTCAAGTCCCGTCTTTCGCTTCATTAAAATTGCTTACATTGTAGGCAATTTTTTTTGCGCAAACTTTTTAATACAGTTTTCAACATACATGGATCTATTCTTAACAACAGGTTCATTAGATGCTAAAACTATGTACTCATAAAAGGATATGTAAAACATCCCAGATTAATAGTCTTTTTTTGAATGCGATGATTAACAGCTATCTATCATGATTGTTGATATTTGAAGATATTTTGTTTTTATCATAAATAAAGATATTTATTGCTTGATTTATATGTGTTTAAGAATTTTTTCGATTTTCCTTCAGTATTATTAACAGAACTTTGATTTTAACAGTCCTAATGCTACTTTAAAACGATTTATTATCAAAAAGCTTCAAACCTCAAGTTGTACTTCAACAATTATATATAGAGGCCTTTTTTTACGTCTATATAGATAAGGCTTAAATTCTCTTATTATTCTTAAATCATTTTCAAAATATCTGCATAAAAAAAATCATACAAATTCCTTTTTACAAGATTGTATGATTTTTTAAATAACCAGTTACTGCATTAACAAGATAAATAATTATTATTACTATTTATTAGAAGATAATGCATATCCCTTCATAAAAGAATTATAAAGAAGTGAAAACACCACTAAAGGAGGAATAATTGTTACTATAGCACCAGTCATCACAAGATTCCAAGATATTGAATCACCAGCGCTTTGAATTGCATTCAAACCAACTTGAATTACCTGAGCACTATCATGCTGTATTATTATTCTGGGCCATATGTATTGATCCCAAATATACACAAATTGTATTAATGTCAGAGCTCCAATAGTATTTATACTCATTGGAACTAAAATTTTTGTTACAAACTGAAATGAATTAACTCCATCAATTTTAGCTGCATCACATATGGATATGGGGATGGACAAAAACTGCTGTCTGAATAGAAAAACACCTGTAGCTGATGCTAAAAATGGTAATACTATTGCAGATTTAGTATCACCTATTCCAAAACCATATTTTGTAGGAGCCAATAACATTTCCATTGGATTGATGATCCAGAAGAAAAACTCTTTAAAATTTGAGGCAGGAGCATTGCTAACAACTTCAAACAATCCCAATATCAAAATTTCTATTGGAAACATCAATGTAATTATGATAAACCCAAATATTATTTTTTTGAATTTAAATTTATAAAATACCAATGCGTTAGCAGCGAATAAAGATAGAATGACCTTACCCAATGTTATCACAAATGCGTAAAAAAGAGAGTTCAACATGTAGGTATGCATATGATACTGATTCCATATCTTATTAATATTAGCTAAGAATGAGGAGCCAATTTTAAGTGATGGTGTTGTCACTTCTACCAAAGATTGCGTGCTTTTTATAATCGTGAAGACTAATGGAAAACATACAAATATTACTGCAATTATCAAAATCACGTGAATCCAAATATTGCCACTTTTCTTTTTTATCAATTGCCTATTAAACATCATAATTCACTCTCCTACCAAGTATTCCAAACTGAAACATTGCAATTATCATAACGATTATCATAAGTACAAATGTTTCAGCAGCAGCAAATCCCATATTCGAAGATCCCCCAAAGCCATCAAGAAATATTTTATACATCAATGTTGTAGTGAGTCCTACGTTATCCATAAAAGGAGGTTGCCCCATAGGTCCTCCCTTGGTCAGTACATCAATGATTGCAAAGGAATCAAAAAGGCTGTAAGTAATATTTGTAAACAAAAGGAAGAATGATGTTGGGCTCAATAATGGAAATAGTATATGTATAAACTTTGAGAATTTTGAGGCGCCATCCATTTCTGCAGCTTCAAGAGGATCTTTCGAAATATTTTGAAAAGCAGCTATATAAAAGACAATGTTGTAACCTAGATTTTTCCATACTGCTGCCATTACAGCTACAGAAAAAGCTAGATACGGATTTGTTAACCAACCAGGTTTTATATTAAAAACTGCGTTTAAAAATATATTTATTACACCAACTTCTGGGTTGAACATAAAAGAAAAAACTGTACCAGCCACAGCAGGAGATAGTGCAAAGGGCCATATAAGTAGCAATCTGTAATACTTGGCACCTTTTATTTTCTCATTTGTCAATACTGCCAAGAACATTGATATTCCTAACCCCAATACAACTACAAAGAAAGCAAACACCAATGTTTGAATACATGTTTGAATGAATCCTGGGGCAAGTGCACCAGTAAAAAGATTCTTAAAGTTTTCTATTCCAATATATTTTCTTGTGCCCAATATAAAATTACTTCTATAAAAAGCCAATATAAATGTTTTAATTGTTGGATAATATATAAATATTATCAAGACCAACGAGGTAGGCAATAAATAAAGATATGGTATTGTTTTGCTTTTAAATATTGCATTTTTGTTTTGATTCATTTGTTTTCCTTTGAAAAAGTATCTGGCAAATCACATTGTAATTTGCCAGATATCCTTAATAAGTATTTTATTTAAAAGTTTGAATTATATTCTTTGATTTTTGCATTGGTGAGTTTGATAGCTTCATCCATTGCAACATCAACACTCTGTCCATTGATTATTTTTACAAGAGCTTCTTCAATATATGTTCTGTGATCATATACTGTGCCACCTAATGCTCCAGCTGTTGCTTTGTTAGGAACTGTATCCAACAATTGCTTGAATGCTACTGTCTGTAAAGAATTTGTATCAAACCAACCTTCATTGTCTAAAAGCTCTACTGAAGATTTTCTTACAGGATAATATCCTGATAATTTATGCCAAGATACCATATTCTCTGTGTTGGTCATGTATAGAATAAAATCTCTTGCACCTTCCATCTCTTCTTGAGAATGACCTTTAGTTAGCCAAATTGATCCACCACCTATTACAGTACCATTTCTTTTTGAATTATCTGCAATTGGTAACATCCCTACATTGAGATTGAATTTACCTTCAGCTCCAGCACTTATCACATTAATATCTCCTGTAGATGTTATGTGATACATTGCTTTCTCGTTTGTAAAAATATTATCAGACCCACCCCAATCTTCTACCTTACCAGTCCATGCAAGAAGATTGTTATCAGATAAATCTTTGTAGAATTTTGCAACATTGAGACCTGCTTCTCCACCTAATAAAGCTTCTGTTGCTCTTGCGTCTCTACCGTTACCATTGTTATAAATATAGCCACCTTGTTCAGCAACAAGTTCTTCAAAGAACCATGCATGTATGGCATCTGTATATTTCGCATCAGTGACACCTGCAGCTTGAGCTTTTTCTAATGATGTAATTACATCTGAGAATGTTTTAGGAGTCCAATTTTTATCATATCCTGCTTTTACCAACATATCTGTATTTATATATAGAACAGGTGATGAACTGTTAAACGGAATAGAATTAACTTTATTATTGATTGTATAATAATTTAATACTGGTTCGATATAATCTGATGTATCAAAAGAACCAATGTCACTGATAGGCATAAATATTCCTGAATCATAAGCAGCTTGAGAACCAGCTTCTGCAACATGAACTAATGTTGGAGCAGAGCCTTGTCTGTAAGCTAATAGAGATGCTTGTAATGTATCACGATAACTTCCTTTATTTTCTTGTGTTACATGATATTCATCTTGCATGCTATTGAATTCTTCCACTCGGTCTTCTATCCATTGTCCTCGTGCATCTCCAAATATATGCCAAAAAGATATTTCAATAGGTGCGTTTTCTTGAATAACTGAACTACCAGATTCATTTGAACCTTGAGCAAATACTGCTGTTACTGATAATGATAGCATTAATAAAGCTATAACAAATTTTTTCATCATAAAATCTCCTGTTAATGAATTACCCAAAAGATAAGATAGAGATGTTAGTGAAAAATTAATCAACAGTTAGTAATATGTAAATCTTTTTTTACTCAAAATAATATCATGTCAATCTAGTCATGATGTAAAAGTAGGAAAATTTTATAATTCAATCCATTACCAATATTTATATGAGGTGAACTTTAATTATGTTTTTTGTAGCATTATTTATTGAAGAAACCTTATAACACCTGATAAAGTTTACTTTTTCAGAATTATAAAACTACAATATATTTGAGTGTTTTTGATAGTTTTCAAGTTCTATTGGAATACTCCATAAATAGATGCTCCACAATGTATGCACTTACCATTCTCAATATTTTTTTTACAATCTTTCAGAGCTACAAGAGATCCTTCATGACTACTGATAAACACCTTCTTACAATTCACGCAAACAGTTTGATCTTTTGCCAAAGTATTGCCTCTATAGATATATGGAATTTTAGATTTTTTTGCAATTTCAAACATTTCAGATAAGAATTTTTCACTTGTTGGTTTATTTTCGGACATTTTATAATTAGGGAAAAATCTTGTAAGATGCCAGACCTGAACGCCACAATCTTTAAGCAATTTTCCCATTTTTAAAATTATTTCTTCAGTGTGAATCCCTTGAATAATAAGAGTTGTGACTTCAACATGACAATTCTGCTTTATCATGTATTCTATTCCTTTTAATACTGGAGCAAGTTCTCCCTTACATATTGTTCTGTAATACTCAGCATTTCCTTTCAGGTCTATATTGAAAGCATCAATTAATGGTGCAAGAGCTTCTCTTGATTCTTTGCTAAAACTTCCATTAGTTACCATTATTGTTTTGATACCGTTCTGTTTTGCTATAGCAGAAGCCTCAAGTACGTAATCTTGCCATACAATTGGTTCACTATAGGTGAAACTTATTGATGGAGTTTTATATTTAATTGCTAAATCTACAAGTTTTTTGGGAGTTACATAAACAGAACTGTTTCCTTTCTCTCTTTGAGAGAGCTGCCAATTTTGACAGAAATCACATCTAAAATTACATCCAGCTTCTGCTACTGATAAAGTTTTGGTTCCCGGTAAAAAGTGATAAAGGGGCTTCTTTTCTATAGGATCTATAGCCATTGCTTCAATATATCCATATCCAATACTTACAATTTTATTATCTATCACTTTTCTATTTCTGCAAAATCCACTCTGTCCTTCTTCAATGTTACAATGCCTAAAACAGAAATTACATATCATGAAATGCCTCCGCTTTAAATGTCATAAATTGAGCATCAGATCTTTTATATGCATCTGGGTAAAGACCAGCTTTTCTACTCAATGCACTTAACATTTCATCTTTGCTCCAACCTGTTTCATCAGCAACTTGAGGTAAAAACACTGCTCGATTTGAACCTACAGTTAAAATTATCCCATCACGAGATAATTCAAATTCTGATATGTCCTTGATTCTTTTAGGAACTGTTAGAATTGAGATTTCAATTTCAAGTTTTGAAAATTCATCTTTTTGAAGTTTGGGAAATCTAGGATCTTCATATGCTGCTTGCAAAGCCAATGTTTGAATTTGTTTATACAATGGTTCAACACCAACAATATAGCCAATACATCCTCTTAGCTTTCCGTGAATACTCAATGTCACAAAAGCTCCTTGCTTTTCTATATATTTGGAAGCATCAATTTCTATGTAAGGTAAGTTCAAACTTTTTGCTATGGTATTTTTAGCCAAATCAAGCAATATTTTCTTTTCTTTATCATCCATAATCATATCCTCCATGCAATACTTATATACGATACAAAGCTTTCTACTTTATACTTTCCATTAAGTGAGTTTGATTGTCCAATTAAACGACCTTTCATATTCTTAATTTTAGCCATCTGACTTACCACCAGCATAGGAGCTATTCCACATATGGTTGATTTATCTTTCATACTCTTTTTATAAGCAATTTCACCATTACCTTCAGCAAACTGTTTAGCAATTGTCTTATCATGTTCAGTTATAAGCGATTCAACTTCTTTATTTATTGTTGGACCATATGGTATGTAATCAAAAGATTTACCATAGTGAGTGAAATCACTACTTGCAATTACAGCTGTTCTATCATCTATTACTGATAATATTTTTTTAGCATACATATTCGCTATATCCACATCTGTAAAGTGATTTACATGAGCACAACAAAGACTCAGATTTTTTCTTTGTGCAATGAAAGGAATTATCATTTCCACTGCATGTTCAGCTTTTGTAACCTCTTCATATCCTGTTTCAAAAATTGGTAAAGAAAAACCTGGAATATCATGAATGAGACATTCAAAACTATCTATGTTTCCACTCCCAATCTTATCATTTGGAAGTGAGAAATAATGTGATGGTGTTATCAAAAGGATTTTATTAATTGAAGAAGACAAAGTACTAAATAACTGTTTGATTAATTCTCCAGAATAATATAATCCTGCATGAGGAACCACACCAAATAAATCTTTATTATCACAAACTGGAGCAACTTCAATAAGTCTTTCCAGTTGATTCTTATCACTGGGATACCAAGTACCTGCAAATTTTTGTTGTCTTTTCATATCTCTATTATAACACTCTTTAACCGGGGCAGATAAAAAAATCTTTTGAATTATTTCTGCACTGTCAATTAATTTTTAACGCGGTTGATTTAAAGTATTTTAAGATGTGGTTTATAGAATGATTATTTAATTCTATTTAAAATAATAGTAGAGCCTACTCTACCAAACCATTAAGTTTGGCTCCTTTTACAGATTTAATTATATCTTAAAAAAATATTGATCAATTATGTTTTTAAGTTCAGCTTAAAGCTGGTGTGAGCAACACAAAAAATTTCTTTTTAACTATATACAATCACATCAAGTGACCCTTCTGACTTTGCTTATCCTGTAATCATAAATATATACTTGATTGATTTTTGTAATTATATCAATGGGATTATCTATTGGAGCACCTCCTTTTCTTGCGATATTAACACATGAGTTCAAATCTCTAATGACCTTTGCACCTGTCTTCTTGCATGTAAATTCTCGTATACTTGGGTCTTTGTGTTCTTTATTACCGCAAATACAACATCTGCTGGTTGTATTTTTTTCATCAACTAGAACAAAAATCTTACCTCTTTTTTTCATATCCCATTCTAATATTGATCTAAAACGTGCAATATGAGTTCTATCAACCATTATCTTCTTAAGATTCTCATATGGTAAATCGTCTCTACTTGGCACATAGTTTCCAATCAATACAGCATCAAAATTAGTTGCTATAACTTTCGATATTGAATGAAGAGCAGAAAAAGTCTGTTCTGCCCTTTTATTTGTTACTCGGTTCAGAGCTTTATAAAGTCGAGCTTTTCGATATGAATTTGTACAAGCTTTTATTTTATCAACTATTTCATCAATTGCTAGATTGAAATATGTTTCTGATTTGAGCTTTTCAAATCGATAGGTAATACCTCTATTATCTATTCCTGTAAAGAAGTTTTCATGATTTTGGTCGATAGCAATCCATCTTTTGACTTGTTTGGGCAAGATTGTTTTTGGTATTTCAACTTGATGACAGAATATTGCAAAATATCTGTAATGCTGTTTGTCAATTCGCATGTTTATAATATCATAGTGCCCAATTTTTTCTGTAAGAGTTGCTTTTATTGATCTCGTCTTCGATATTCTAAACGTTATAACTCTATTTTCTATGCTGAAGCCTGTATTTTTTTTGGAATAGAAAAGAGAATACCAATCACTTTCCCAATCCTTATGATTTATATTTATATCTCTAGTCCCATATGGTACCTTTTTGACAGAATCAAGAACTCGAAATCCAACGCTCCTTGAAAGCAAATAATAAACATCATCAAATTCGGGATTCTTAAGTTTAAAATTATCAACCTTATTCAAGAGTGTATAATAATCCTTTATTGTTCTTATATCCCCATTTTTTAAGAAATCATTTTTTAGACTATCAATAAGGCTATTGTTCAACTTACATAAAGTTTTAGATGTTCTATCTAGAGACAATCTATCCTCTTCTTTCAATTTTATTTCAATCTTTTGAACTTCATATGCCTTACTCATATCTTTTTTTCAACCTCCTTATATCAACTTCTACACAAAGCATCTGTTTTTGCATTAAAGTTCATATGAATTTGGTTTTATTATTATGCTATAAGTAAGGTATTTTAATTATTCATGTTCATTACTTTACATCGAGAGAGAGATCTCCAAATTTTATCCAACCTTTTTTTCTCATAAATTCACTTATGAAAAAAGATATTATTGCTGGTAAAATAAAATGAAGAAGAATCACAGGTAACAGTGCACTTTTCCCCATTGTAGCTATTGTATTGAACTGTCCAACGAGTCCGCTGCTTCCCATACCAGCACCAGCTGCATTGTTTTTCATTTTAAAAAGCATTGTTGATAGAGGTCCTATGATTGCAGCTGTTAAAGTTGGTGGAATCCAAACTTTCCAATTTCTAACAATATTTGGAATTTGAATCATACTTGTTCCAAGTCCCTGACTAATCAATCCTGAAACTCCATTTTCTCTATAGGATGCACAAGCAAAGCCAACCATCTGTGCACAGCAACCAACAGTTGCAGCACCGGCAGCCAATCCAGAAAGATTTAAGCTTATGCATATTGCTGCTGATGAAATAGGCAAGGTTAAAACGATACCAACAACTACTGCTACAAGTATTCCCATAGGAAGAGGATAAAGTGTTGTTAAGTGGTTTATAAACGTTCCAAGACCTCGCATCATAGCGGAGATTGATGGAGCAAGAAATGTTCCAACAAAGCCTCCAACAAGAATTGTAACCAAAGGTACAACAATGATGTCAACTTTAGTTCTTCCAGCAACAAGCTTGGCAGCTTCAGCTGCTGCAAGAGATGCACAAAGAGCACCAACTGGTTCGCCTATTGAACATTTTATAAGAGCGCCACTTGGATCAAGTACAAAAGTTCCTGCACCTATTGCACCGGCAACTGCAGAACAAAAGATTCCAAGAGGACTTGCACCAACACTCAGAGCAACACCAACACCTATGGCAGGTCCAGTTAAATATTCTGCTATCTGTCCAAATTGTATCAATAATGTAATAGAAGAATAGGTTCCAATTTGTTTTATGATAAGCCCGATAATTAGAGATGCAAACAATCCCTGAGCCATGCCGTTGAGGACTTTGACTAAATAGTCACCGACCCCATTATTTTGGCTGGCTTTTCTAATATTTTCCATAGAAAACCTCGTAAAATAAATGTAATATATTTGGTTCGGATGACTGAAACATAACAGACGATTATGACGTCTGTTAAGGCCTCCATGACATTTAAAAGAGTATATAAATTTTAATATTAATACAAGTTGTTTAATAAAAACTATTTATTAAATGAAGAGGACCCCACTTCAAGGACAAAATTAAATATATAGGAATTGCATTACAAAAGCAATTGGGAAAATATTTTTATTCAAATACTAAATTCGTGCAATTATATGAATTAACAGTAATTAATTTTTACAAAATAATAATTAGTTATTTAGAAAATCAAAAAGCTCCTACTCCAAAAATAGAATCTACTGAAGAAAAAATTCCACAAACTACTGCTCAATAGTGATAAAAAAGATGGCAAATACATTTTGTACCTACCATCTTTTTACTCTTAAGTAAATCTATTTTACTCTTACACTTCTTGTTGCTGCATTATGTGCATCAAAGAAAGATTGAGTTATATCTTTACCTTGTAAGTATTCAATTAAAGCTTGTTCAGCTGTGTATCCAAATAATTTTTCAATTGGTAAATCAGCTAGCATTGTGTATTCATCACCACCTGTCATTACATATTCAGATCCTGCAAAACGTAGTTGTCTTGTTGTATTGGTTAGATCTAGAGGAGAGCTCTCACCATCAAGAGTTACACTCACAACACGACTTCCAATAGGTTTGGTTGCATCATATTTAAATGAGAAACCAGCTACTTGTGGGAATCTACCATTTGCACTGTTGTCATAGTCAATTGTTCCATCATCTTTCAACATTATCTTGCTTACACCATTCTCTAATACTTCTTTAAGAAGTGCTGGAGTCAATAGTTTTGTCTCAAGAGCGTTGAAGAATGGAAGAGTTGTGATAATTTCTTTATAAGTAACATCACCCATTGGGATGTCAGCTCTTATATCACCACCATTTGCTATTGAAATATCAGCATCTAATGCTATTCTATATGCTTCTGCTACTAAGTAACCAATGTTCATAGGTTGAGTTCTAACACCAGGAGCACGAGCTGCACTTAAATCAAGTCCAACCTTACCAACTGTTTCATCCAAAGTCACATCAAAGTCTGCTGCTAATTCATCAAATTCGTGTTGAACAGCTGCTCTTTTAGATGTAGCTTTATCACTCAATTTCATTGCATCAATTGTATCTACATCAAGAAGCTCACCAGCTAATGAAACTACTTTATCACCTTTCAATGTGATTGTTGTTTTACCTAGATATTTATCATAGCTCTTTGATTGCATCAATAAAGTATCACCGATCATTTCATCAACTGCTGTGTGACTGTGTCCATCAATGAATAGATCAATACCATCAACAGCTTTAATCAATTCAATTGATGTTGTTCCTGCACCAGATTCTGCAACACCTAGGTGACCAATACAGATTATAACATCACAACCTTGTGCTTTTAATTCTGTTACTTTCTTTTTAGCAATATCAATTATATGACTGAATGTATAACCTTTAACATGAGAAGGCATTGCTGTTGCAGGTGTATCTTCTGTTGTCAATGCAAACATACCTACTCTCACACCATCAAAGCTTTTGATTAAAGTTTTATCAAAAGGATAAGCACCTGATGCATCTTTAATATTTGCTGATGCTATAGGGAAATCAGCTGCATTTACAATAGCTTCTAACTCAGGTTGTCCATAATCAAATTCATGATTACCTATTGCCATGAAGTCATAACCTGTTGCATTCATCATATCAACAACATTCAATCCATCAGATAAAATAGCAAAAGGTGTTCCATGTGTTGCATCTCCTGCATCAATCAACAATGCATTTTCTGTATTAGCTTTAACTCCAGCTATTTTAGAAAGTCCCATTGCTCCATCATAAGGTCCTGAAATACTTGGGTCCATACGACCATGCATATCATTTGTAGAATAAACGGTGATGGTTGTTTGTTTATCATCAAGATTTACAATTTGTCCTTCTCTAACACCTTGAGCAAATACTGCTGTACTGATTGTTAAAGCAGCCAATAATACTGTTAACAGTTTTTTCATAAAAAACCTCCCAATTCTTTATATAAGAATAATGCTAGAGAGTGTTTCTCATTGCATCATTCAATGTATATTATTACACACCTTTCAAAGTGTAGCAATTAATAATTGAATATTTTAAAGGTAATAATAAGTTTAATCACTTGAATTATTAAATGCACCCCCCTCTACTTTTTTTATAGGTTAATTAGTTGGATTCTGTTAGACCACTATTCAAAATATTCCTTAAAAGGAGTAATCTTTTTATTGAAGAGGTAAATATGTTTGTGGGAAGAGATAATGAACTTAAGTTACTTGAATCTTATTATAAATT
>Ga0172378_10001129_pt1 | contig 24313 bp, 30 predicted proteins | sample GrowelOW332metaG_FD_119755 | JGI IMG/M metagenome (GOLD analysis project Ga0172378, IMG submission 119755) | Groundwater microbial communities from an aquifer near a municipal landfill in Southern Ontario, Canada - Pumphouse #3_1 metaG | ecosystem: Environmental > Aquatic > Deep subsurface >... | reverse complement strand
CTTTATAGGGAAAAGAAATCGAATAAAAGAGGTTTGGGGAAGAAGGTTCACTCGCCCTTCTTGGCTTTCTGCTGGGCGCGCTTCATACGTGCCTTCGCATTGAATCCCGTCGCCTTCTCTGCGAACAGGTTGAGCTTTCTCTTGCTGTCGAGGATGGACTCATCGGTCATGTCAGCGGTCTTGCTGTTCTCGGTCGTGATAATCATCTTGTCCTTCGCCAGGACCTTGACCTCGATGCGCGACATGACACCGTAGGACGAAACGAGAACGTCACCATCCTGTTTCACATTGCCGAATACCTCCTGCATGAGGTCCTTCAGTGCATCTCCTTCGATGTTCTTGTACCAGCCTTTCTTGATATCATAGTCCATTTCTTCACTCTCTAATGATGAGGTCGCTCCCGAATCCGCGTTCGAGGTCGGCCGATGTGCCCAGTAATGTCTCGGCCTCCATATAATCTTTCCACTTTGCGATGCACGGACATGTGACCTCGAGGTCCTTGGGATCCTGCGAGAATGAGAACTTCTCGATCGCATCCAATACCTTCCTGTCGCATTCGCCGCAGTTGTGGACCCCTCTCTGAGAGCCTCCTCCGGAAGGTGACGACATGAGTCTCGCGTTAACAGTCCCAGACAAAGTTTTCAGGACCTCTACCAATGACCATATCCAAGGCGCTCTGAACTCCCCTCTCTTCCATAATCTCTCGACGTATGTCCCGTATTGGATGTTGAGAGGATTGACGGATATCTCGTCCGAGAACGGATCTGCGAACCTTGCCGAACGTATGGAGTCCTCTATCGCCTCGCGCTCCGTAAGGAACGGGGGCTTGAGTAGCAGGTATGTCCTGACGGTCATTCCCGCATCCTTGACGGCGATTCCGGCGCGCCTGCTGTCCTCCTGCGTGAAACCCTTGTTGATGGATGTCTTTAGTACATCTGGGTCTGCGCTTTCCAAGCCCAGTGCGACGGTCAGCGTCTTAGGCAGTCCGGACAGTAATTCGGGGGTCACGAACTCGGGGCGGCTCTCGATCAGAATGCGCTCGCATCCCGAGAATTCCTTCATGATCCTGTCCCTTACCGACGGAGGTATCTCCCTCTCGTCGAGGAAGCTTCCCGATGTGTAGATCTTGACGAAAGGCTCTCCTTTGTATCTTGAGAGCGCCTGATCGATCTGACGGTTCAGGTCATCCTCCGTAACGGTGCTGATCGATGCCTGCCTGTATCCGCACATAGTGCATCCGCCGGTCTTTGCCCAGCAGCATCCGCTGGTACGCATGATCATGACCATTGCATCCACGACCTTGCCGTTGGACAGGTCCTTTTCCTTCCAAAGCGTTTCCAGCTCGGACGGCGATCTCTTCTCCTTCATCTTGATGACTCCGTCCCACCCCACGGATTCCCTGTAATTAAGCGTTCCCAAGGCTTGCGCGCAGACGCGTAACATTAATATCATTTGTAAGAATGGAGAATGACAGGTAAGGCCATATGGCTAATGAAATCATAGTAATCGGCTCAGGTGCGGCAGGAATGACAGCTGCATCTTCAGCCAGAGCAACGGATGCTTCGGCAAAGATCACGGTATTCACGGAAGATGAGGACATCGCTTACTCCCCGTGTGTCATTCCCTGGGTATTGGAAGGAAGATCCACCTGGAATGAGATCATCATGCACACCCCCGACTTCTACAAGAAAGAGAAGGACATCGATGTGCACATCAAAACAAAGGTCGAATCCGTCAACAGTGACGAGAAGACCGTCACGGCAGACGGAAAGACCTACAAGTACGACAAACTTATCATCGCGTCCGGCGGAAGGGTATTCATCCCCCCGATACAGGGAACAGACCTTGAAGGCGTGTTCGTTGTAAGGACCGTCAGGGACGGAAAGAACATCGAGGCAGCACTCAAGGATGCAAAGAAGATCGTCATCGGCGGCGCCGGTGTCATCGGACTTGAGATCGCACTCGCATTCGCCAATATCGGCAAGGATGTCACGGTCATCGAAATGATGGACCAGGTCATCCCCAGGATCGCAGACAGAGACATGGCAGACCCCATCCAGGCATACCTGGAGAGCAAAGGCGTCAAATTCGTCATGAAGGCCCCTATCCAAGCAGTCAACGGAACCGGAAAGGTATCCGGTGTCACCGCTGCCGGAAAGGAGTACCCCTGCGACATGATCATCTTCGCTACCGGTGTCCGTGCCAACCTTGACATCGCCAAGGAACTCGGATTCGACATCGGACAGCTCAACGCCATCGCGGTCGCACCCACGCTTCAGCCCTACAAGAGAGGACGCCTGGTCCCCGACGTGTACATCGCCGGAGACGTCATGCAGTGTCAGTCCGCGATCATGCCCGGACCCACAATGAGCCAGCTCGGTTCATCTGCGGTCAAAGAGGGAAGGGTCGCCGGAATCAACGCAGCAGGCGGGAACGCACTGTTCGGTCCCGTTGCAAGCCCTTGGGTCAGCGTCATCGGCGAGAAACAGATCGCCGGTACCGGACTCTCGCTCGGACTCGCTTCCTGGTACGGACTCAAGACCGTCACCGGAAAGGCGACCGGACTCACCCGCGCCAGATACTACAAAGGCGGAAAAGAGCTCGTCGTGAAGGTCATCGCAGACAAGACAACACACAGGATCATCGGAGCCCAGATCATCGCAGGCGAGGATGCCACGGGACGTATCAACTGGCTCACATCCGCAGCTGTCGAAGGCGTTACCGCAGAGGACTTCCTGTTCCGCGCAGAGAACGCTTATTGCCCGCCCACATCCATGGTCCAGGATGTCGTCATAAAAGCAGTGGAAGATCTCTGCCGCAACCTGAAACAGTGAGAAGATGCAGTACGACGAGTACATAAGGCTGTACAACGGCCTCAACACCCTTTCGGACATAGAGAAGTTCTCTGAGGAGGGCTACGATTCCAGGCTGCTGGACACACTCTACACCCAGAAGGTCAGCAGGTACGTCAAAAGACACTTCCACGAGGTCAAGTCGCGCTCGAAGAGCATGCTCAGACAGTGGAAGAAGGGACGCACCTTCCTCGAGATCGCAGATTACTACAGCTTCCCGCCGATCCTCATCATGATGATGATCACGCAGGAGGACGGTATCCCCAAGAAGAAGTTCTGGGAGATCATAAGGGACCCCGATCAGTTGGAAGACTCCGAGACCGCCAAAGAGGTGCGCGAAGCGGTCGCCAACGACATAGTATACTCTCCCGCTGCCAACGAGAGGCAGAAGGAGAGAGGACTGTGGGGCGAGGACCTTATGCACAAGTGGCTCGACGGACAGGGTATCGCATACAAGACCGAGAACGATATCCGCGAAGAAGGGGGCTCCACAAAGACCCCGGACTGTCTTCTCAAAGAACCCGTCATGTACGACGGGAAGAAAGTATTCTGGTTCGAGAGCAAGGCGGCATTCGGAGATACCGTCGAATTCAGGTTCAACTCCAGAAAACAGCTTATCCCTTATACCGAACTCTTCGGCCCCGGTGTCGTCGTCTATTGGACGGGGTACCTAGAGGAAGTGGAATGTCCCAAGGACGTCTACATCGACGACATTGGGATAATGGAAAAGAAATTAGGGAAGATCGAGAGTGAGTGAACTCACTGCTCGGCCTTCTCTGCCCTGAGCTCTTCGAGGGTGGCCGTCCTCTCCGCATATGCGTTATGCTTGTGGATGGACTCCTCGGATTCGCTCTTCACAAAGACCTCGACATCGTCGGGAAGTCTGTCATATTTGTCGACAAGGTTCTTCAGGGTCACCCTGACGACGTCCTCTACGAACCTGGGGTTGGTGTGTGCATTGATGACCACCTGGCCCTCGTCATCCCTCTTGAGAAGTTCGTATGTGGGCGATGAGAATGATTTATGGACGAGATCGATGAGTTCGTCGGCCTCCACATCCACGCCGTCATCCATTGTGAGCGTAAGCGTACAGACATTCCTCTGATTGTGCGACATGACAGGGTGGTCTGTGTTGCAGTTGAGCATCTCGGTGATGGTCTGCTGTGCGCAGGGGCATGCGGTCATTCCGATGACCTCGACACCGATGGTCTTCCTGGGGGTCTCCCCGCGGACCTGGTGCGCCTTTGCGATCAGTTTGTACATCTCGTAAGTGCTCTTTCCGAAAGGCGTGGTGCTCTCGCGGAAATAATCTGCAGTAACATTGACATAGGCATTCTGAGCGTATTCATGATGGACGAGAAGCTTTCCGCACATATCCGCGGCCATGTTCTCCAGCCCGGTAACAGGCTTATCGATGCTGGCATTGGCCACTTCCTTTAGGACCTCTACGTTCCTCGAAAGGTGAGATCCTTTCTGAGATGCGGGAAGGTCCACGAAAACATCGATGGAACAATTGAGTGCTCCGTTGAGTTTGTTGCTCACACCCTCCCTCTTAACGAGGACGGGTTTCCTGACACCGGTCACACCGACCTTTGTCAGTTTATAACCGATATCGCCTTTGCCATATTGTACGTCGCACTTGAGTGCCATGATAAGACCGAATCGGGCCTATTAACTTAAATTATATAAACCTACCAGGATAGTGGTCATTTGCATACGGCAGGGTTAAATCGCCGGGAATGATTGGGTGTGGCATATGTTCTGCGGAGTCGATGAGGCAGGAAGGGGATCGGTCCTCGGACCTTTGGTAGTCGGAGCGGTCTACACCGAAGACGACACCGTCCTGAAGGAGATCGGCGTCAAGGACTCCAAGAAGCTGACCGAGAAGGTCCGCGAGAGGATGTTCGACGAGATCGCCGCATCCTGTCCTCTGTACACCACGGTCGTCATAACCGCCGACGAGATAGACGAGAAGAGAAAAAGACAGTCTCTGAACGTCATCGAAATGGACATGTTCCAGGAAGCGGTTTCCAAGATACCCGTGAAGACGGTGTACGCAGACTGTCCGGACCCGAACGAGATGATATTCTCGAGCACCCTTTCCGTAAGGCTCGGCGGCACCGAGGTCATCGGAAGGCACAAGGCCGACGACACATACCCCGTTGTATCAGCGGCATCCATTATCGCAAAGGTCACAAGGGAACGTATGGTGGCCGACATTCAGAGGGAGTTCGATGTCAACATCGGCAGCGGATACCCCAGCGACCATTTCACTATGGAATTCATAGAAAAATGGATAAAAAATAACGGGCGTCCCCCGAAGTATACCAGGTGTTCGTGGGAGCCTGTGAGGCACCTCATGTCCGCATCCCGCAACACAAAACTAACCGATTGGTGATCATAATATGACCATGCACGACCAGATCCAGACGTTGATCGACAAATTCCACAGAAAGATGGAAAAAGATGAAGAGGCCAGAAAGGAGATCGAACCGATCACCAAGACCTTCAACATCGATCTCGGAACAGAACAGTATTCCATGAAACTCGAGAACGCGCAGATCAAGGATTTCAAAGACAGCGCCCTCGAGGATGCGGATGTCACACTGACCACCACTCCCGAGAATCTTCAGGCCCTTATCGACGGCACCCTCAGACCTATGAAGGCATACGTCACGAAGAAGATCTCCCTCAAAGGAAAGATACAGGACGTCATGTTCCTGAAGAAATTCTTCTGAGAGTCGCTCCCAAAATACTATATATTGAGTGCTGTTAGTGGGTACTATAGCGAGGTAGGGTAGCCAGGATATCCCGTCGGGCTCATAACCCGGAGACCGGTCGTTCAAATCGACTCCTCGCTACCATTCCTATTTTCCGATACTTGTTCACTTCCGTCATAGGTCATGGAAAAATGATCCGGGGGCATGCCCCGGTAAAGGGTTTAGACCGATCTGATCTTCAGGAACTTCTCTACAGGTACGACGATTATCCTTCCGTCGCCGGGCCTTCCGGTCTCGGCAGCATTGTGTATCGCCTCGATGACCTCATCTTCCTTGGAGTCATCTTCGATAACGACCTCGATCTTCGTCTTCTCGAGTTCATCCACGACGAACTCCCCGACCCTGTTGGTGAACTTCAGTCCGGCCTGTGATCCGCGTCCGTGGATATGGGTTATCGTCAGACCGTTGACGCCTGCTTCCTTCAATGCATCCTTCACGGCCTGGCACATCTCGGGACGTACTATCGCTATTATCATCTTCATGTCTGTCCCTCATATGTTATAGGAGATCTCTCCATGTTCTATCAGGTCCTGTCCGACCATCTCTTCCTCTTCGGTCACACGGACCCTCATGAACTTGGACAGCAGCCAAATGATCGCATACGAGACCGTGAAACAGAACGCTATCGTTATTCCGACTGCGATGATCTGACCCACGATTAGGCTTGTACCTCCGTAGATCAGACCCGCGATGCCTCCGCTGAGCTCGGGATCTGCGAAGATACCTGTCGCTATTGCTCCCCAGATACCTCCGACCCCGTGCACCGCAAAGACATCCAGCGCATCATCGATGCGCGTCTTTCCTCTTACCAGCGTGACAGCGAAGTAACAGATCACTCCGCCTGCGGTTCCGATCAGCATCGACTCCCAGATCCCTACATACGCTGCTCCGGGTGTGATGGCGACCAGACCTGCAATGCCTCCTGCGATCATTCCCAGAACACCTACACGGCCAACCCTGAGGTACTGGACCGCCGCCCAGGCCATCATGGCGCATGCCGCCGACAGCTGCGATACGACCGCCGCATGGACAGCCGTACCGTCTGCCGCAAGTCCCGATCCGCCGTTGAATCCGAACCATCCGAACCAAAGGAACATACATCCTATGAACGCAAAGGGGATGTTGTGGGCGCGGGACTCGCGTATCCTGTTGGTCCTGCTGCCTGCGAATGCAACAAGTGCCAGACCTGTAACTCCTGCACAGATGTGGACCACGGTACCTCCTGCGAAATCCAACACCGTGAGGTATTGGTCGAACAGTCCTCCGCCCCAGACCCAATGGGCCATGGACGCATATACGAGCACGGACCAAATGGCAAGGAACCACACCATTGCAGTGTATCTGATCCTCTCCGCACATGCTCCCAATACGATGGCCGCAGTGACCATTGCGAACATCATCTGGAAGAATGCGAACTCCAGATCGGATATCCCGCTTGTCGAGCTTTCGGTAACGCCCTCGAAGAACACATTGTTCAGCGATCCTATCAGAGTGCCGTCGCCGGAGAATGCGAGCGAGTAACCGACCGCCACCCAAGTGATGGTCATTACGCCTATCGCGATCAGTGTCTGCGAAATCATCGACGACATGCTCTGCTTCCTCAGCATACCGCCGTAGAACAACGCTATTCCCGGTACCATGATGAAAACCAAAGCAGACGATACCAGGATCCAGGAAATACTTCCGGAATCCGCCGTATCGGTTTCTGCTGTATCTGCGGCCGCATCCGGCATCAACAGTGCCAGGGCCGCAAACATCGATAGGATGACCGCTGTTGCGACCATCATCTTGATGCCAAATCTAATGTGAATTCCTCCAATTATCCCTTTTTCAGAGATTTAATTAGATAATTGTCTAATAATATATGAATATTATCATCATTAGTATTGATTTTACCAGTAAAATTGTGCAAAATTAGATATCAAAAACAAAAAACAAACAAATGATTAGACAAATGTCTAATCTTAGAAGAACGGGGCTTGCACCCCTTGTTCATAAAAGATATCACTCGTCGGGAGTGATATCGAAAAAACCGAGCATCATCTGCTCATCGAAGAGACCGACGATCTTGTCTACGACCGCATTGATGTCGATAACGACGACACCGAACAGGATGCAGAAGAACTTCATGCACATGGTAATGCCTTCTCTGCAGTCCATGGGCCCTTCCTCCTTGTATTGAAGGAAATATCTGCCCATTACCGATGCATTCGCAAGCAGGCTTGCCTTCATCTCTTCTTTTGTTATGTCCTTGTTATAGGTCTTGAAAAAGTTCTGCTCCCAGGCGACAGTCTTATCGACCATGGCGTTGAGGATCTTCCAATTATGCGTGGCTACCGTGAAAAGTTCGGCATATTTCACATTCACACTTGCCGCGTATATCATGACGCACATAGGTACGTTGATGGCCACAAGCGGATCCTCATCTTCCTTTATCAGCGCCTTGACCTTCTTGACGGTCGTATCGTAGGCGCTTAAGATGATATCCAAAAGGATGTCCTCCTTACCGTTGAATGTGTTGTATAGGCTTCCTGCACCAAAACCGGTCTCTTCGGAAATGATACGCATGGTCGTGTTCTCGTATCCTCTTTCCAAAAACAATGCAAATGCGGTCTCATCGACCTTTTTTCTTAATTGTGCGGAAGGACAGTTCTTTGCCCTCGTCCTTTTAGTGCGTTTCGCCGGTGCCATGGTTAGGGGTAAGCATAACTCACATTTAAGTTTATGTAACGCGATAAAAGAAACAGGTATTCTAAGTTCTAAGGACCGACGTTTGCATTTAAAATAAGCCAGTCATATTAAACACTATCTAATTTAATTTACACAGCAATCCCAGCGCGATAAAATGATCGGCGTTGGGAATTGATGGGGAAAGAGGTTTTCCGACCGCGTATGCACGCGGTCAAAGAAGGCTCTTGGCCTCTTCGGGGGACATGTCCAAAGCCTTGAGCATATACTCCAATGCTTTCTTCGCAAAGGGCGCCCTTGCCTTGGGGTCTTCCATGATCTCGCCGTACGATGCCATTACATGGTTGTAATATTCGATGGCAAATTCAGAATAGAGACTTGATTCCATGGACTCATCGATCTGTGCTGCCTCGTTGTATGCCTTCTCTGCCTCATCGTATTTTCCGACAGAGATACAGAACAGGCCGTACGACTGATAATAATCGACCCTGTCCCCTCCGAGCTCGATGGCCTTCTTGTAGGCATCCATGATCTCTTCGGATGTTACTTTGGCACCGAACATTCCCGAAGCGTAATTACCGCACTCGGCCTTGTAGTACCAACAATCTGCGTTATCGGGGTATTCGACCACAAGTTTCTTGAACGCGGAGTACGCCTTCTTGAAGTCGCCCTCGTCCATTGCCTTCATGCCTGCGGCAAGTTTCTTCTCTGGTGTATCGGCAGCTGCCATGGTTATCGACCCTTGTATTACAATGCTCATTTTAAATCTATTCTCGCTCCGAACATCCTTCGGAACAACATCCTTATTTAATCTCAGATGGATTCACACCTTATGATTGATGAGGTCATCTCCAAAATGAGCAGTGAACCGGGTTTCGAAGGGTGTCAGGTAAAGGTCATAGAGCCTCCCAGATCGACCCTTCATACCATCAAGACATGCAGGAAACTGTGCCGTCAGAACAGATGCGGTTCGTACGGAAGAAGCTGGGGATGTCCTCCGGCCCTCGGCAAGGACGATGAGAATCTGGAATACATCAATCATTTCCGCCATGCGGTGCTCATATCCCACAGGTTCGAGAATGTGGATATGAAGGACCTCGAATTCATCGAGAAGAGCGCCGAACAGCATCAGGACCTCTGCAGAAGGGTGGCCAACGCGATCAGGAAGAAAGGCATCAGCGATGTCCTTCCGGTCTGCAGCGGCGCATGCAAGTACTGCGGAGAATGCACTTATCCGGACGCACCCTGCAAGTTCCCCGAGCAGATGGTGCCTTCGGTCAGCGGATTCGGTATCATCATGGAAGACTATCTTCAGAGCCAGAACATCAGTTTCAAGTTCGAGGATAACGCATTCACCCTGTACGGATTGGTCCTTTACAGGGAATGAATCCGCGCGCGCGTGAAAGACAGGTTTATAACTAATATGCCCAATGCGTTCCGCAGGACCTATTATGGACAGAGAGATCGTTGAGAGGGTAGCACGCGCCGCACACATTTCACTCACAGAGGAAGAACTCGCCAAGTACAGCCAGGACCTCACGGATATCCTGGATTATTTCAAGATCTTGGATGAGGCTCCCGACTTCGAGGGCTTCGGGGTCAATCCGATCGAGGTTGCGGACGTCGTCAGAGAGGATGAGCCCAAGATGGAATTCGATCCAGACGAACTTCTCAAGGATATGAACACCTACGACGGATACGTAAGGGGGCCCAGGCTCTCATGACGATGCAGACGGTGCTGTCGGATATCGGGTCCATCAACGACAAATACGTCATGTTCAACAGATTCACGGAAGACTCCGACCCCGGAGATTCCAAATTCCTGTTCTCTGCCAAGGATAACCTCACATCGAAAGATTTCGAGACCTGCTGCGGTTCCAGGATACTCGAGGGCTACCACCCCGTATTCGATGCCACGGCCATCGCCAAGATGAGGAACGCCGGCGGAAAACTGATCGGCAAGACCAACATGGATGAGTTCGGTTTCGGAACATTCTCTGCGAATTCCGGATTCGGGATCCCCAGGAACCCGTTCGACCTGGAAAGGGCGTGCGGAGGTTCTTCCGGAGGATCTGCCTGTGCCGCGGCCGTAATAGAGGATCACGTATCGCTCGGTGTCTCCACCGGAGGATCGATCTGCTGTCCCGCAAGCTTCTGCGGAGTGTACGGTATCGCGCCCACCTACGGCCGTGTCTCCAGATACGGACTGATAGATTACGGCAACTCCCTGGATAAGATCGGACTTCTTTCCGCCAAGGCTTCAGATCTCACGAGATATCTTCCGGTCATCTCCGGCAGGGACGAAAGGGACCCCACTTCGTGCGTCCAGCCGGAACTCGAGATCAAAGGCGACAGGATCAGGAGCGTCGCCGTTCCCAAAGAGGCCGCGGAAGGCCTCAGCAAGGATGTCAGCGAAGCATTCCTGAACTCGCTGGAGACCCTGAAGGGAATGGGCATCGATGTGGAATACGTCGACATGCCCGCGCTCAAGTACGCCATGCCCGCATATTACGTGCTGGCAACATCCGAGGCCTCCACGAACCTCGCAAGATATGTCGGAATGAGATACGGCCACCAGGACGGCGACCTTTCACTCAAATTCGATGATTACTTCACATATTTCCGTTCCAAATACTTCGGAGACGAAGCCAAGAGAAGGATACTTCTCGGAACATACACAAGAATGGCCGGATTCAGGGACAGGTACTACGCCAAGGCCCTGAAGGTCAGGATGTACGTCATTGACGCGTACAAGCAGATCCTGAAGGATCACGATGCCGTGCTGGCACCGACCATGCCGTTCGTTGCTCCCAGATTCGATGACATCTCCAAGATGACCCCCGTCGAATCATACAAGGCAGATTATCTGACTGTTCCGGCAAACCTTGCCGGTACCCCTCACCTTTCCGTCCCCTGCGGATACAACGCAGACGGAATGCCGATCGGAATGCAGTTCGTAGCGGACCACTGGAACGAGGACAGGCTCCTCACCATGGCCAACGAATGGGACAAAGCGTTCGATGTCAGAAAAGCGGAGGTGAGCCTGTGAAGATAGGATTGGAGGTGCACGTACAGCTTCCCACCAAGTCGAAGATGTTCTGCTCCTGTCCCACCACTGATGCGGAAGGACCCAACATGCATGTGTGCCCCACATGCCTCGGAATGCCGGGATCGAGACCCGTCCTCAACAAGAAGGTCCTCGAGTACGGAATAATGCTCGCGAAGATGCTCGGATGCTCCGTGGCAGACACCGCATGGTTCTCCAGGAAGACATACTTCTACCCCGATATGAGCAAAAGCGTCCAGATCACCCAATATGACAACCCCATCGGTGTCAAGGGAATGTACTATCTGAACGGAAAGAAGCCCATCAGGATCACCAGGATCCATCTCGAAGAGGACCCCGGAAAGACGAAAAGGGTCGGAGACCTGTCATCGCTCATCGATTACAACAGGTCAGGAATACCTCTTGCTGAGATCGTCACCGAACCCGATCTGAAGACCCCGGCCGAGGCCAGGGAATTCCTCGGCGAGCTTATCCAGGACATCAGACACATCATAGACCTCCCCGGAGACGGAGAGAGAAGCATCCGCTGCGACTGCAACATATCCGTCGGAGTCGAGAGATGCGAGGTCAAGAACGTCACCGGACTGAAGAACGTAGAACGCGCCCTGACATTCGAAGTGATCAGACAGACCAAGATACTCAAGGCCGGAGGAAAGATCGACCGTGAGACCAGACGTTTCGATGAACAGCGCGGAGTAACTATCTCTGTCAGGAAGAAGGAATTCGAAGCCGATTACGGTTACATTGACGAACCCGACCTCGGCATCTATCACATCAAGGCAATGGCCGAATCGATCAAGATCAAGGAAAGCCCGCTGAAAAGGACCATGAGGCTCAGCAGCGAATACGGTCTGAACGAGAAGGCCGCGAAACAGCTGGTCGCCACGTCCATGGACCTTGCCGACCTGTTCGAAAGGGTGGCCAAGGCGACCGACGTACAGATCGCAAAGACCTGGGTCGCGGGTGCTGTCAGCGCCAACTGGAAGGCCTTCGAGGCCAACGATAAGGCGGATGAGGACGGCATCGTGGACATCATCAGCAAATTCGCCGACGGAAAGATTACCGATACCGAATGCAACCTCGAGCTCAAGGCCTATATGACCGGAAAGGACACCGAGTCCCTGAAGGGTGCGGCAGCAGATCTCGATGCGGTCATCTCGGAGTATCTGGACAAGAATCCGGCGATCGTCGAGGACTACCGCAAGAACGAGAAGGCCGCCAACAGGGTCATCGGTTTCGTGATGAAACAGACCGGCGGTGCCTATTCGTCTGCGGACGTCGTCACGGCGGCAACAAGGCTTTTGAAAGAAAGGCTCTGAAACAGGACGGACCGCTCCGTCCTTTCTCTTTTCTTATATTATAATCAGAAGTAAGCCCGGGCCGTCGGCCCGGGAATGAGTTTCACTGTTCGTCGGAATCGATGTCTTCGAGACTCTCGAGATCCAGGTCGCCGGTCGCAAGGGACAGGATCTGAAGCTCTTCGAGCTTGCTGTCATCGATCTTCTCGGGCGAGTTGTCCAGAAGGGATACCGCTCTCTTGTTCTTCGGGAATGCGATGACATCGCGGATCGTTTCCTTGTTCAGAAGGATTGCGATAAGTCTGTCTACTCCCATTGCGATACCGCCGTGGGGAGGCGCTCCGTATCCGAGGGCCTGAATGAACCATCCGAATTCCTTCTCGATGGTCTCGTCGGGAACTCCGAGTTTTTCGAGCACCGCTCTCTGGAGATCTGCGTTGTGTATCCTCAGAGATCCGGAACCGAGTTCGTTTCCGTTGAGGCATATATCGAAACATGCTCCTGCGACGTAATCGTCGTTGATGTCGTTGAGAGGCAGAACGAAGGGGTGGTGGAAAGCATCGTACTTCCCGGACACGGGGTCCACTTCGAACATGGGGCAGTCTACCATCCAGAAGAACTGGAAGACATCGTCGGGAACAAGCCCGAGGTCTTCTGCGATCTTCCTTCTGAGGACTCCTCCGCCCTCGTATGTGGCCTTCCATGGTCCTGCGATGAGGAAGATGAGATCTCCCTCTTTGACATTCATTGCCTGTTTGATGTTCTCGAGGATCTCGGGCGTGAAGTACTTGGTGATGTTGCTTGTGAGCACACCGTTCTCGCACCTCATCCATGTGAGTCCTCCGAGCTTGGCCTTGTTCTTCGCATAGTGGATGTAACGGTCTACTTCGTTCCTTCCGACCTTTGCGCTTCCGTCTCCGAGGTTGATACCTGCTACTATACCGCCTTCGGCCAGTATCCTCTGGAAGATCTGATAGGGGACGTCTTTGACAACGTCCGTGAGCTTTACGAATTCGAGACCGTACCTCATATCGGGCTTGTCGGAACCGAATCTCTCCATTGCATCCCTGTAGGCGATCCTCGGGAAGGGAGTCTCGAGTTCCTTTCCATACAGGCCTTTCCACACGAACGAGAGAAGTCCCTCGATCATGTTCTGGATGTCTGCCATGTCCACAAAGGACATCTCCATGTCGAGCTGCGTGAACTCGGGCTGACGGTCCTTACGGGAATCTTCGTCACGGAAGCATCTTGCGACCTGGTAATAACGGTCCATGCTTCCTACCATGAGCATCTGTTTGAACAGCTGGGGCGACTGGGGGAGCGCGTAGAATGTTCCGGGATGGACCCTTGAAGGAACGACGTAGTCCCTGGCGCCTTCCGGAGTGGACCTTCCGAGAATGGGGGTCTCGATCTCCAGGAAACTGTTCTGTTCGAGATACTGTCTGGCCAGGTGCAGGAACTTGCTCCTGAACTCCATGGCCTGGATCATCTCCGTCCTCCTGAGGTCGAGATACCTGTATTTCATCCTGGTATCTTCGTTGGGAAGGACGCCTTCCTTCTGATCTCCGATCTCGAAGGGGGGTGCTGCGGACTTGTTGAGAAGTTCTGCTTCGGTGATCAGGACCTCCACCTCTCCAGTGGGGTTCCTGGCATCGTCGGTACCTTCCACTCTCTTCCTGACGGTTCCGACGATCGAAACAACGGACTCGCGGGTGAAGGTCTTCATGGTATCGGCCATCGCATTAACGTCGGTGCCCTTGGGAAGGTCTTCGGGATCGAAGACGATCTGAGTTATTCCGTACCTGTCTGCAAGGTCGATGAAGGCTACTCCTCCGTGATCCCTCGAGAATCTGACCCAGCCCTGAAGACATACCTGTTTTCCGATGTCTTCGGCCCTGAGTTCTCCGCATGTGTTCGTTCTTCTCATATCGCTACCTCTAAGGTATATATGAGCGTGGCTAAGACAGAGCCCTATAAAATATGTACGTTCGCACGCGCGCGGACGTTTCAGGCATCCATGATGTCGGGAACGTACTCGTCGGGATTCTTGACAACACTCATGACAACGGATGTGTTGGTCTTGAGAACGCCTTTGATGGCACTTATCTTCTTGACCGTGGCCGAAAAATCCTCACGGTCCAGACAGGAGATCATGACTATGCAGTCGGAATCTCCGGTGACATCGTAGATCGACATTACCTGCGGGATCTCCATGAGGTCCTTCTGGACCTGCACTACATCATCGGAATAGATGTGGACTATGCCCATGTACTCGTAGCCCAGGTTCATGTAATTGATCTTCGCACGGTAACCGTTGATGACGCCTTTCGCCTCCAGGGTCTTTACTCTCTGGATGAGTGTAGTTGGGTGGACATCCAACTGCTTGGCGATCTGCCTGTAAGACCCCTGGCTGGACTTGCTCAGTAACTCAATTATGCGCCTGTCCAATTCGTCAAAGTCCTCTACTTTTGCCATGATGACTATCAACATTAGACAAATGTCTAATGCCATATAAAGGGTTCGGCGGATGTTGTCCGAAGCAACATATTTACATGGTCTGTACTTAGGGATTGCTCGATAACATGACGGAAGAGATCTTCAGACGCGACGGATACATGTTCGAGTTCGAGACGGCCGTGACCTCTGTGGAAGGGGACATGGTGGAACTGGAAAGTACGGCATTCTACCCCGGAGGCGGAGGACAGGTCTGCGATACGGGTACCATACGCGGCGAGAAGGTCACGGAGGTCATGTACAAGGGAAACAAGATCGTTCACAAGGTCCCGAAGAACACCCTGAAAGTAGGCGAGACCGTCTGGTGCAGTGTCGACTGGGACAGACGTTACGGCCTTATGCAGGGACACACCGGAGAACACCTTCTGTTCTGCTCGCTGAAGAGGCAGGACCCGGACCTTACGATCACCAAGATCTACATCTCTCCCGAGAGCAAGCACGTCATCGTCGACCATGACATCTCATGGGACAAGATCGGCGAGGCGATGAGATTCGCCAACAAGGCGATCCGCGACAACCTCCCGGTGACCAAGACCGTCATGAGCAGGGACGACCCCGAACTCTCCAAGGTCAGGATAAAACTCGACAGGATCGGAGAGGATGAGGAGATAACCGTCGTATCCATCGGAGATATCGATTATTCCGCGTGCAGCGGAATACACGTCATGGAGACCTCCGAGCTGGAATATCTTCTGGTATACAGGAAGGTATCCGCAGGAAAGGACGGATATGCGATCCATTTCAAAGTCGGCAGAGAGGCCGAAGAAGAGGCTCTGGAGCTTTCCAACATCTGCCTTCAGGCAGTGGAGGCGGCGGACAGCAAACCTGAACTTCTCGTACGTACGATCAACAATATGAAGCACGAGAACGAGGTCGGCCGCGAGGCTATCAAAGCTTCATCAAAACAGTTGCTGGCACATTTGGAGCCGGAGAACGTGAACGGTATCGATCTCTACAGCGGAAGGTTCTCCGCGGACAGAAAGACCCTCACCGATGCGGCCGAGAGATTCAAGTCGGAAGGCGGTGTTGCCGCATTCGTTTCCGTTGCGGATACCGTCTCGGTCATGCTCGCTTCCGGGAATGACAAGGTGGACTGCAGGAAGGTCCTCCCCGAGATCCTGAAGGAGTTCGGAGGACGCGGAGGCGGAAAGCCCGATTTCGCACAGGGCGGTATCGAGGACGTCTCCCAAGCAGATGCGCTGTTGGAAAAAATGAGAGAAACGGTCAAAACCCTTCTCCTTTAATAGAGGAAAACATATCTAGGTGACAACATGGCAGGAATGAGAGGCGTAAACCAGCGTCAAATGCAACAGGCAATGAAGAAGATGGGGATCAAACAGACCAACATCAACAACGTCCAAGAGGTCATAATCAGGACCGACAAGGACGAGATAGTCATTACCAATGCAGATGTCGTCTGTGTCGACATGCAGGGCAATAAGAGCTACCAGATCTCCGGAACGGAGGAAGTAAGACCCTTGGGCTCGGTATCGGAACCTGCCGGAAGATCGTTCCCCAACGAGGACATCGAACTTGTGATGTCTCAGGCCAACTGCGACAGGGAAAAAGCCGTTGCAGCTCTCGAGGCATGTGACGGACAGCCCGCGGAAGCAATCATCAAGATAATGACGGAGTGAGAAAAATGTGTCTAGCAGTTCCGGGAAAGATCGTTAAGATCTAGGGAGACGTCGCCGATATCGATTTCGGCGGCGTCATCAGGCAGGCAAATGTCGCAATGGTCGAAGCGAGCGTCGGAGAGTGGGCCGTGGTCCACGCCGGTTTCGCCATAGAGATCATGGACGAGGAAGAAGCCCAGGAGACCCTGAAGCTTTGGAACGAGGTCCTCGACAGCGACCTGGTCACTTTCCAGTAAACATATCGGCGCTCAGGCGCTCTTTTTATTCTTCTTCTGAAGGAACATTGCCGCAGCCACGGCGACGGCAAGGATCACTATAACGGCTACCCATGTGATTGTGCTCATGTGAATCGACCTCGGAACGGAGTACGCATTGCACATTTGATAACCTTATTGCTCCTTTCAGACATTCTATGATGCCGTTCCGCGGTCAAAAATAGTAATCTTAATATACTATCTATGTATCGCATGATTTGGTCTGACGGCCATAGCAGCAGGGTGACACCCGGTCCCATTCCGAACCCGGAAGTAAAGCCTGCTCACGTATCTGTCATGTACTGTATTGCGCAAGCGTACGGGAACTCAGACACGCTGTCAACCACTTTTCTTCTCTTCTTCAATGCATCGGTGCCGCATCGAATTCCGGTCGCGCCGAGTGTTCGGGTTTTTCGTTCAAGATCCGTGTCGCATAAGATCTCGGTCAAATGTCTTCGAACAACCGCGATCTGAGGAAAAACGGACCATTCGTAGTAACATTAATATAGTAAATATGTATCCTCAGTTTTGGTCTGACGGCCATAGCAGCAGGGTCACACCCGGTCCCATTCCGAACCCGGAAGTAAAGCCTGCTCACGTATCTGTCATGTACTGTATTGCGCAAGCGTACGGGAACTCAGACACGCTGTCAGCCACTTTTTCCACTTCTTCTTCATTATCATCATCGTCCATCGATTTTCTTCCCGCGCATAAGCGCGTTTAAACAATAACATTATTACGATATTCGTCTATGGCCGAGTGATGATACTGATAAAACTGGGCGGGAGCATTATCACCGACAAGACCCAGTACAGAACGTTCAGAAAGGACACCGTCGCGAGACTCTGCAGAGAGATCGGAGACTCCGAGGTCGGAACCATGATAGTGCATGGCGCAGGGTCCTTCGGTCACGTCCTGGCCAAGAAATATTCACTCCAGAACGGATTCACTTACTACGACCAAGTGGCAGCGGCCGCAAGGGTCCAATACGATGTCCGCGAACTGGATTCCATGATCATCAACGAACTTCTGAATGAGGGCATTCCCGCGGTCTCCGTACCTCCGGGATCGTGCTTCGTCATGGATGACGGGAAAATAGTTGCCAACGACACCGAGGCCATCGAAGCATTGGCCTCTGTCGGCATAATGCCCGTGATGTTCGGAGATGTGATCATGGACCGCAAGAAGGGATTCGGGATCTGTTCCGGAGACCAGCTCATGGAGGTCATGTGCGACCTCTTCAAACCTACGGCGGTCGTATTCGTATCGGACATCGACGGCCTTTACGACAAGGATCCGAAAACACATCCGGATGCGAAACTGATAACTGAAGTGACCGCGGAAAATCTTAAAAAGATAGATTCCGAGAGCAGTGTGGACGACGTTACCGGCGGAGTGTACTCCAAGATGGAGGCCATGCTCAGAATGAGCACCGCAGACAGGGAATGCATCCTCGTGAACGGTTCCGTTCCGGGAAGACTGTGCTCACTTTTAAAGGGAGAAAAGGTTACCTGTACAACAGCCAGAGGCGGATTGAAATGACACCACCGATCAAAGAAAGGAAGGCCGATCACATCGAGATCTGTCTCAACGAAAGGACGGCCCCGGGATATTGCTACTGGGATGACATAAGGTTCATCCACAATGCGCTTCCCGAAGTGAACGCAGACGATATCGACATGACCGCAGACGTCATGGGATGCAAACTCGAATTCCCGCTCATGGTGACGGCCATAACCGGCGGTTTCTCCGGTGCCAAGAAGATCAACGGCAACATCGCCAAGGCATGTTCCGAGCTCGGTATCGGAATGGGCGTCGGAAGCGAACGTGCCGGTGTCAACGGCGTTAATCCCGAAAGCTACGCGGTCATCAGGGATTACGATATCCCCCTGGTCGTCGGAAACGTCGGAGCGCCTCAGCTCATCAAACAGAAGAGCAAGGACCAATTCACGATGGAGGACATCGGAAAGGCAAAGGACCTTATCGATGCCGACTTCGTCGCCATTCACCTGAACTTCCTTCAGGAGGCCGTGCAGCCCGAAGGGGACATGAACGGGGTCGGGTGCTATGATGCCATACGCGACATAGCCAGACAGTATCCCGTCATCGTCAAGGAGACCGGAGCGGGAATATCCGCCGACGTCGCACAGAGGCTGAAAGGCATCGGGATACAGGGAATAGATATCGCAGGAATGGGAGGAACAAGCTTCTCCGCGGTGGAACTCTACCGCGCCATGAAGGCGAACGACGAGATCAGATCGGGAATGGGAGAGACGTTCTTCGATTGGGGAATACCCTCGCCCGCATCATTGATCGAATCGCGCTGCGGACTTCCGCTCATCTCGTCCGGAGGAATACTGGACGGAATACATGTGGCCGCATCCATTGCCATGGGCGCGTGCTGTGCGGGTGTGGCACACTCCGTACTGAAAGAGGCCACGGAATCCGCCGAAGCGGTAAAACAGAAATTGATTCTCATTAGAGAGGAACTCAGGGCGGCCATGATGCTGACCGGTTCCGCTAACATCAAACAGCTTTCAAAAGCCAAATATGTCATCCTCGGAGAGACGAGGGACTGGTTGGAAGGATTACAATGGACGCAAAAGAATATCTGATGAAGACCTCCAAAGAAGTGGACGGTCCCATAAAATCATACATACCCGACGAAGAGCCCATGAGGCTCATCGAAGCATCGAGAAGATACCCCTATGCAGGCGGTAAGAGGATGCGTCCGGCCATGGTGCTCGCGGCATGCGGTGCAGTCGGAGGGGACAGGAAGAAGGCGATGCCTCTGGCAGTTGCCATTGAATACATACACAATTTCACTCTGATCCACGACGATTACATGGACGGAGATTCCAAGAGAAGGGGAATGACCACCATCCATGTGGATTACGGTATGCCTACCGCCATCCTCGCAGGAGATGCACTGTTCGCAAAGGCATTCCAGATCATCGCGGAACTCGATGTCGACGGAGAGAAGCTCAGAGAGGCGCTCAGATATGTCACAAAAGCTGTCTGGGACCTTGCCCGCGGACAGGAGATGGACACCGCGAACGAGGGACAGCTCGTCTCCGAGGAAGTGTACATCGAGACCATCAGACTGAAGACCAGTGTCCTCTTCGCGGCAGCGGCTGCCGGCGGTGCGATCGTCGGCGGTGCGGACAAGAAGACCGTGGAAGCGATCAACGAATACGCAATGGCACTCGGACTCGGATTCCAGATCTTCGACGATTACCTCGGAATATGCGGAGACTCGTCCAAGACCGGAAAATCGGTCGGAAACGATATCCGCAAAGGAAAGTGCACAATACTCATCACGCACGCTATGTCGCACATCAAAGACCCGAAGATCATGGCCGAATTCAAAGGCATCCTCGGAAACATGGATGCGACCGAGGAACAGATCGCACGTGCGAGAGAGATCCTCACCGAATCCGGAAGCATCGAATACGCCAGAAAGACCGCTCAGAAGAAGGTCGACGAAGCGATATCGAAGATCGAATTCCTCAAACCAAGCGAAGAGAAGGAATTCATGATCGCGCTGGCACAGTACGCAATAAACAGAGACGTCTGATCTCAGACGTCCCCTATTCCCGTAGCGGTTATACGGTAATTCGCAGTCCTCCCTTCGGGGAGGCTGCGATGCTTAATTATCACGGCGGTCCTGACGCCGTTGTTCCTTTTGTCCAATCTTATGATCGTCTTGGCGTTATGCTGGACAGCATGCCCGCCGAGGAATTCGATGGTGCCCGTCTGTATGTTGGAATAGACCTGCGACGATATCAGAACGGGGACCTCGTACTTCCTTGCGACCCCTAAGAGTATCTCGGTCTGCCTGATGAGGTCCGTCCTCACCTTGGGATCGTCGTAATTGAGACGGTAGAACATCGTCATGGAATCGATTATGATCATGCCCAGAACATCGTTCTCGGCGAGTTTTGCGACCTTGTCGATCCTATCGGACTGCTCTTCGAAGGAATGTACCTGGAAGACCAGAAGGCTCTTCACCGCATCCGGGTCCTGGAAGATCTGATGGATGCGTTCGGAGGACAATCCCTCGGTGTCGATGAAAGCCACCTTCTTTCCGGACCTGATAACATTGTAGGCCAACTGAAGACAGATGTTCGTCTTACCGCATCCGCCCTCTCCGTAGAGCAGCGTAACGCTGCTGTCCTCTATCCCTCCGCCTAAAAGTTCGTCGAAGGATCTACATCCGGTCGGTACGCGGTTCACATTGACATGATAGCAAAAGGCATTGATAAAATAATCCGAGGAAAAGATTGGGTGTAAGGGGTTTGATGAGGCCCGAAGGCCTCAGTAGAGGTATTTTGTGTCCTCGTCTGCGTTATCGCCTGCGTGGTCCTCTTCCTTCTTTCCCGCATCAGGATTCGAAGGATCGGTGACCTCGGGCTTGTCCATGACAGGCTTGACATCGTTGATATCATAGGACGTATCGTTCTGATACGTCTCGCCTTTATGCATGTATACGGGGACGGCCATCAGCATCATCGCCAACGCGACGATCACCGCTATGATCACAATGGCAACGATGACTATGATCGCTACGTACAGGAGATCCTCGAGGATCCACGGATTCAAAGCGACATAGACCACTACCGCAATCAATACCAACACAAGTGCCAGTATGCCCAATCCGGACCATGTCGTACTTTTTTTGACTTCTGTCATATCAATACTCCTTTCAACTGTTGTTGGTAGGCAGATACGGGATAAGCGCCTCCGCCAGGTCCATAATCGTCATGGACTGTATGATGATCTTTCCGGGTCCGGTAAGGGTGGTGACGAAAAGTCCCTCTCCTCCGAACATCGCCGTCTTGATACTGCCGGCAGCCGTGATATCGTACTGAACGGTATCCTGCCATCCGACGGCGTTCGATGTTGCGACCTTGTATTTCTCTCCGGGCTTAAGCTCAATGATGTTGAAATCACCGCATGCGGCAATGAACGCTATACCCGTACCGGTGAGCCTCTGAAGAATAAATCCCTCTCCTCCGAACATGGCGGAAGTGAGTTTCTTCTGGAATGCCATGTCCATATCGACGGACGTCTGGGCTCCGAGGAAACCGGTCTTCTGGACGATCCATGAACCTTTTCCGATATCCAGGTCCACGATCTTTCCTGGGACCCATCCGCCGAGACCGACTATTCCGCTGCCTCCGTGGGGCTTGTAGTTGACAAGCATGAACGATGAACCGGAGAGTTTCCTCTTCAGACCTTTCATCAATCCTCCCATCTCGGCCTCCATGGTCATGTTGCCTGTCATATATCTCATGGCACCGGCCACAGAACGGAACTCGTCTGATTCCTCAAGCTGGACATTCACAAACTGGAGATTGTCTCCCGTGATCGTATATCTCATGAATTATCATCCGCATACATCGTATTAATAGGATTCGGATAATAATCCGAAAAATCGCTTATTATTTAGGGAAGGAAACAATTCCGTGTGCATATGGATACCGAACCTATCGCCACGGGTGCAGAAGCGGACATCTACGTCACGGAATATCTGGGCCGTCCTGCCATAGCGAAGGTCAGGTCGCCCAAAGCATACAGACATCCCGAGCTGGACCGCAGGATCAGATCTTCCAGGATCAGGAGCGAAGCGAGGCTTATGAAGGATGCGAGAGAGGTCGGGGTAAGGACCCCGTTCATCTACGACATCGATATCATCGACTGCGCGATCACCATGGAGTACATCTCCGGAAAGAAGATCAAGGACCTTCTGGACGAAGAACCGGAGAAGGCGGAAATAGTCTGCAGGATGATCGGCGAGGCCTTGGCAAGGCTTCATAACGGAGGCATCAGCCACGGGGACCTTACCACTTCCAACATGATCATGACCCCGGAAGGAAGAATCTGTTTCATCGATTTCTCTATGGGCTCGTCGAAGATCGAGACCGAAGAGATGGGCGTCGATATCCGTCTGCTGGAAAGGGCGTTCTCCTCCGCGCATCCGGGCCTGGAGAACGCTTACAAGGCACTCATCGACGAATACTGCATCCAGAAGAAGGATTCCAAGGCCGTCATGAACAAGGTCCAGGAGATCAAGGACAGGGGAAGATACACATGAAGCTCAAGGTCATAACATCCAATCCCGGAAAGGTAAGGGAATATCAGGACTCGTTCTCGCATCTCGGCATCGAGATGGAACATCTCCACCTCCCATACGACGAAGTACAGACCTCCGATCTCGAAGAGGTCGTCACTAAAGGCATGGAAGAGATCAGAAAGAAAGGCGTCAGGGATTTCATCATCGACGATTCCGGACTATTCATAGACGATCTGAAAGGATTCCCGGGAGTATGGTCCGCGTACGCCCAGAAGACTATCGGCAACAAAGGTATCCTGAAGCTGATGGACGGCGTCGGGAACAGAAGTGCCAGATTCAAGTGCTGTATAGGGTGCGACATCAACGGGGAGACCATAATGGTCACTGGCGTCTGCGAAGGGAGCATCATGGATGCTGAGCACGGGAACGGCGGATTCGGATATGATCCGATCTTCACTTATGACGGAAAACTGTCATTTGCGGAGATGCCGACCGAAGAAAAGAACAAGTTCTCACACCGCGGAAATGCGGTCAGACTTCTCATCGACGAGATGAAGAAGAGAAATATCGTCTGATCAGAACATCCTGTCGCCGTTCCTTACCTTCATGTCCGGCCTTACGAGGACAACGCCGTTCTCGGAATCCGTGCCGAGCGTGAGTACTTCGGACATGAAATCGGCTATCTGCCTGGGCGGGAAATTGACCACACACAATACCTGTGTTCCGATCAGGTCTTCCGGCCTGTAGAAATCGGTTATCTGTGCGGACGATCTTCTGATACCAATCCCGTCACCGAGATCTATCGTCAGTTTATACGCCGGATGTCTGGCCTTCAAGAAAGGCTCGGCCGCCACCACCGTCCCTACACGAATGTCCAGTTTATCGAGATCCTCTATCGTGGCCATATTGCATCATCGGCGTCGGGCTATATAACGATATGATTATCTACAAAGCGGTCATTCAAAGGCATAACGGGCCTGTGGGCTAGCTTGGTATACTTGTGGCTTTGGGAGCCATTGACCCCGGTTCAAATCCGGGCAGGCCCACTTTTTAGCTGTCTGGCCGAAAGGTCAATGGTTTTTGGGAAACGGGGGTCACCCCATTGTGAAAATGTCCATATGTAACGATAGCTTGTGGTATTGAACAG
>Ga0172378_10001126_pt1 | contig 24341 bp, 13 predicted proteins | sample GrowelOW332metaG_FD_119755 | JGI IMG/M metagenome (GOLD analysis project Ga0172378, IMG submission 119755) | Groundwater microbial communities from an aquifer near a municipal landfill in Southern Ontario, Canada - Pumphouse #3_1 metaG | ecosystem: Environmental > Aquatic > Deep subsurface >... | reverse complement strand
TTTTGAAGACTTTGCGAAAGCTCTCTATTGAGTTTTCGATTAGAAGTCAAACGCTTAAAGATAGATTGTTTTTAGCATTAGCAGTTTCTGAAAAGAATGCCTGTTGCTTTTAACTTAATGACGAGCATATATGAATGCGATGAAGTAATATTTTTGTAATGCGATTTTTATTTATGTCGATGCGATTGTTGAAATCAAAGCATTAGTTCTTTTTAAAAGGAAAATAAACGCTGTTTATTAGCAACTTTCTGAAGGCAACCTATGAATCATGATTAATGTCTAGAAGATGTCTTTATAATGAAATACTTTTTGAAAGTTTTAATAGGAATAACTCTAGTCAGAGTTATTCCTATTTTTTATTATGGCATATGATCAAATAATATAAATATATTATTTCTATAGGATTTAAATAAATTAAATTTTATAGAAAGGATATATTTACGATGTGAATATTATTCATATGGCGCGAAAACCATTTATAATGATATTATGAAAGGACAGGCAATAAATAAAATGATTTCTTTTGGTTATTTTCTCGAGAGTGCTGAACTATTTACTGATGAATCATTGAACCCTCATGCATTGACAGAAAAACAAATATGTGATATAATTCATGCGCCTATCGTGTTAGAATTGTATCCCCTTTATAAACCATATACTTCCGCAGGATCACTTCAATAGGAATGTTCACCTTCGGAGCCTAAGAAAATATATTACTAAAATAGGGGGATAATTCGATGGAACAATTCATTTTACTACTACCGTTAATTGCTTATTTGGCTATCATCATATGTACGAGAATGAATAATAGAAATGATGAAAAGGACCGCCAATTAACTGAAGACATGGAACGAATGGATGCAGGCAAAACTAGTTGCGCATCAAATAATATGGATGAAACATATAAATCTCACGCTCTAACAGAAGATCAACTCTGGCATATGATACATGATCCGATTAAATTGGAGCTATACCCAATTTTTAAACCTTATGAGCCAGAAATACAAATTATTCCAAAATTTCTTAGCTTTCAACCTGTATTACCAAATCAATTGTTTAATAATGCATTCTATGTAAATGATCGGCTTGGCAGTATTTATAATAATGCGGCGTACTCGGCTGATGGTATTACTTGGGTTGCGCATGGAGGACTTGGAAATCAAATTACAGTGCCACTTCAATAAAGGACTATTGGTAATTTAAATAATATTTATAGAAAGGATATATTCATAATGGATGTATCGAAATCTGAAATACTCAATAGTTTATTGGATGAATATAATCAGTATCCAGCAATTATTATCGAATATTCTGCTAGAAAAAATAGTGAAATTGAGGATCGATATTCATTTGAACTAAATTTCATTGAAGAAAATTTAGATTCGCTACAAAATTTTGCTAATCATATCTTGGATGCTTTAGGACGTCTTTGATATGTAAATAATATAGGAGGTATTATGACAGAAAAGCAAATTGTTAAACTTTTGGGAATTTGTAAAGATCAACTTTACGAAGTTCAAAATCTCCTTACTGATTCCAAAGAAGATAAGCATATTCAGGAAATGCTTAATCGCATTAAATTATACATTAAGGATATTGAATTCAGTATTTCAATCATTCTTCGCAATCCAACTTCATCTCAAGAGGATTATTTAGAAGTAAATCAAATTATGAGCGAAATGAGTGATTTTATATCTCGACAATCCGTTTCTATTCTTGATGCAAGAGTCTTCGTAGTTATTACATCCCTAAATTCTATTTTGAATTCTGTAATTCTATCTTTTCCATATTTAATGCTAAAGAGATTTAAAAAGAAAATGAGTCAGGAATCCATTGATGAATTGATGAATCTTATGGTAATGCTTGGGGTATCCTATAGTCGGGATACTGAGATTACAAAAGACACTCGATTTTCTACTATAGAGAATAGTCCTAATTATAAGGACATTGACAATCAAAGTGTTGCAGTAACTAATAAGCAATTATCTAAATTGATTAAGAAGAATTTAGTGTAATTAAAAAGAAGTTATCATATGATAACTTCTTTTTTTATATAACTCATTAAATTAAGGAAAAAACAACAGATTAATTACATAATACACTTAATTTATAGGCGGTGATTAAATATGAGTAAGAGTACTAAACCAATAAGAACTGCAAGAGCAGCAACTATTAAAAATTGGAGTAAGAATGCAAGTAAATCTTTTGCATTCTCCACATTAAATGTATTAAAGGAAGTTTCTCCTAATATAGCATCGACTGCGACTTCTGCCGCTGATGCAGCAAGAGACATGAGATCATTTGTTTCCCAGACTAAATATCAAATATCTACGCAGGGCATTGAAAGTACTAAATTGGGTAGATCCGCTAAAGATATATTTGATTCTGCTATGAATGATATACGAACTGGTAATTTTTCTTTAAAGAAATCATCAGATGATGCATTTGACACATATGATGATATCTTTGGAGGTATTGATACCGGAACGAATAGTAATGATTCTCCTGAAGAAATTAGAGAAGCAGGCTTAGGCAGGGCTATTACAGCTAGTAGTTCTGCTTCTATTGATGGCATGCGCAATATGACTAATGTTATAGCCTCTACTCAACTGAAGAGTGCTAAGATGATGAGCGATAAATCTGCTAATATTGCAATGCTCGGCATTAATAAAATCAATGCTACTTTGTTAGGAATGAATAGTAGGCTAGATGCCATTAATTCTAATTTAGTATCTATGATTGAATTTCAAAATCAAAATGTAAGTGTTACTAATCAAGCAATGCTACAGTATTTTGATCGTTCTCTTGATATGATGAATGGATTGTCTAAGTCAATGACTATGGGAAGGAAAGATCGTAAGTACAACGACGCTGATTTCCTGTACGATGGCTTAGATGTAAATGGATATGGTAAGCAAATTAAAAAGAACTTTGGCAATACAATGATTGGTTCTCTGCTTAGCATGGGCAAAATGATGCATGATATGGATAAGAGCATGGGGCCCAGTCGTAATGCTCCTCAACTAGCAATAGAGAAATTAATCATACCTGCATTAATGGGCTCTCGCCTAACTACTAATATTAGCGGCTTTGATACTAATATTAATAAGTATATGAAGGCAGGTTTATATCGACTTGGCGATATGGGAAATGATTATTCTAAAATGGGGTCCAAAGGAAATATTCTTAGATTTATTGGACAAGTTTTAGGAATGGAGCGTCCATCTAATAAGAATATTAGAATGGGCGATTTTCATAAAGACAGCATGATGTGGAATGGCGAAGCGCAGAGAACCTTAGTTGAAGTTATTCCTACATATTTATCTAGAATGGAAGCGTCCTTAGCAATTATGTCTGGAGCCTCTGAAAATAAATTGGGCAGTAAGCAATTGCTATACGACATGGAGTCTGGCACTTTCAAGAATAAATCAAAACTCACTAAAGAGTTTTATGAAGAGCAAAATAATGAAATAATATCTGCAGTAAATGATATGATGCAAAAGACAAAAGATTTTATGAAGCTAAATGATATTACTACAGATAAACAGACAGAAATTCAAAAGCAATTAACTAAGATATTTTCTGAAAGATTAAATAATAATTCTGGTTATACTGAGAAATATCAGAAAGACATGGCTAATGTTAATCAGTATTTTACGCGAGATCAAGCTAAAAGTATTACCCAGATGATGGAGGATTCTCAGGAAAAGGCCAGAGAAAATAAGACCGATTTTAATCATAGAATTCAAAGTGAAACATCTGGTGCTAAATATAGGGCTTTATTTAATATGAATGGCAGCGGCCCAGACCAGAAAATGAAATTTTCCAATATGTTCCAATATGGATATGGATTTGGAGGTTTTGGCAGTTCTGAGGATGAGATCTTAGGATATGTTAGTGAATTTAGTCAGAATGCACCTGAAGGCTTTAATTTTAAAATTAATAATCAGCTAATTAGCGAATATAATCGGCAAAAGTCTAGAAATGATGAAGACGATTCTGCTTTGAAGCGTATTGTAAAGCAGGAATATAATCGTCAGTTCAATTTATTTAAGACGAAAGGCTGGAAAGCTAAATTTTCTACGGCAGGCAATTGGCATGCTAATCTAGATCAAGCAATGGATCACGGCATTAGTTATATGGATGATACTGCTTTTAGGGCTGCATACGGCAATACAGTAATAAAAAATAATGCTGCGTCTTCTAGAGGAACCGCTACTGCATCCGCAGTAGGAACTGCAGGTGGGAAGTTCAAAAGTAAAGTAAATACTTCCAATCATCAGCTTGATCAAAACGCTAGAAGAATACCTAAGAATGAAAAAGAAATGGAAAATATGACATCTAGAGATGTCGAAAGTGGATTATATGGTAATAAAGCAGCAATGCTTGCTACTGAAAAGAATATACCAGAATCAGCAGCGGATAATTATCAATCTGCTGGCATAGGTGAATTAGGGGCTGTCCAAGCGCAAAATGCTAGGAGCCAGTCTTCTCTTATGGATTCATTAAAGCAGACTGTGGTTAGTTTGCATTCTGGCTCTATGGCTGTGTTGTCTAGTCTTTTTGGAAAGTCAGGTTTCTTTAGAAACATGATGGAATCCGATTGGATGAAAGATAATATGACTAAATTGAGATCTTATCTATTTGATGAAAAGTCAGGTATCTTTAAAGAGGTCACTAACTCTTTCTTAGACGCGGCTGATTATATGAAATATGTCTTTAATGGAAAAGCTTATACTGATCGTAAAGGTTTAACTCATGAAGATACCGATAATGCTGTATTTAAATATCTCGGTAAAGGATATAAAACTGCTTTTGGCTTCACAATGCAACATTTATTTGGGGACGATTATGAAAATAATGAAATTTATCAAAAGTATTTTTCTTGGCTAGGTGGTAAGGAAGCTAGGTCTAAAGCAAAATCAGCAAGAGCCCAAAGAGAACAGAATCCAACCCAAAAAGCCAGTTCTTCTACTTATAAGAATCGTAAATTACTGGGAGCTGGGAATTCTAATACTGATTATTTAGCGCTTCCTGAGCATGCACGGGGGAATACAAGCGAAGCTTTAGTTGTTGTTCCTACTACAGACTCTAAGGGAAATAAAACAGAGAGAACTTATAATATTAATGACTCTGAAGGTATTCATGCTGCTGCAGAGCAAAATATAGTAAATGCTACTGCATCTGCAGTTGGTAACATTAATGAGGGATCTAAAGCTTTATCTACAATAATGCTAGGCAAAAATAAGACTGCAGATGAAGCTGAAAAATCTTTCTTTGAGAAATTTAAAGATAATTTACCCAAGATGCTAACTGCTGGTATTGTTGGTGCTGGCATTACCCTACTATCTGGTGGTACTATGGGCCCATTATTTGGAGCATTCCTGCCCAATGGTCCTGTAGGTGGGGCTATTGTTGGCATGGGACTACAAATTGCATCAACATCAGAAAAGTTCAAAAAGTTCTTACTTGGTGAGAAAGATGAAAATAATGAAAGAACAGGCGGCTTAATTTCTAGAAAAATGCAAGCCGGCTTTAAAAAGGCATTACCTACCATAGTTGGTGGTTCTGTTATTGGAGCTATTACACGAGGTGGCATTGTTAATCATATTCCCGGAGTGGGCATGCTAACTTCAACGTTATTACCAGGCGGAATTCTTAGTGGCGCAATATTAGGCCTAGGCACTTCTTTATTAATGAATAGTGAATCTTTTAAAGATATTTTATTTGGTAAAGAGGACGCCGAAGGTAAGCGTACTGAAGGTTTATCCCATATTTTTAATGGATCAAAAGAAGTATTGAGCGCTATTTCTCCATATGTAAAGCCCGCATTAAAAGGGACTGCAATAGGCCTTGGTACAGGATTAGTATTATCCAAAATGGGATATATTGGTTCTGCATTAAGTTTGGGCGGCCCTGTAGGAATGGGATTACTAGGATTAGGAGTAGGCATAGCTTCTCAAACTGAAAGATTTAAGAAGTTTTTATTTGGCGATGAAGAACTTGATAAAAATGGCAATCCTACTGGTAATCGTTTAAAGAACGGTTTATTTAGTAAAATTCAGGTAATGCTCCAAATGAATGTGTTTGATCCAATTGCTGATTCTATGAAGCATAATGCTAAACAATTTGCTTATTGGATTAAAGGAAAAATTATTATACCTTTCTTACAAATATTCCAGCCGATTAAGAATCAATTGCAAGATATCGGTGGCTATATTAAGGAGAAGGTAGATAAATTGTCTGATGGCATTCAGCATATCATAGGTGGTTTCTTTAAGAAGCTATTCTCTCCTATAGCAAAAATAGTAGGAAAAGTAGTATCTGGTATTGCTACTGGAGTGAGAACGGCCATGCAAGTGGCTTTATCTCCTATTGCTGGTACATTAGGCTTAATTAAATTTGCTCTAGCTCCTGGCAGAGAAGCGAGAGACATGCAATTTAAGGGCAGATATTTAAAAGGCCAATATGGTGATAACAATCGGGGTTTCTTACAGAGACTTGGCGATGTTATGAATATTGGTCGAGACAAGAATGGCTCAGATGGCGGTTATTTTGGAGCTCACGCAGATTATGCGAATGAGCAGAAAGAACTTGGCAAGCGCACCAATGATTGGTCACTCAGACAAGAGTCTTCTAGAAATAGAACTGCGCGTAATGCAGAAAATAAGGAATACGGACAATCTAAAGCCTTAAATAAGCTTCGCCAAAAGAAGGGCCAGCAATGGGGATATAATGAATCCGTAATCCTCTCTGATCGCGAAATAAAAGCTATGCAGAAAGAACTTGGCCGCGGAAGATATGGTAATTTGAATCAAAATGGATTACAAACTGAGGATCAAATTAAGCAACTTATTTTTCATAAGGGCGAGTGGATGGGCAAATATGGCCCAGAGGCTAAAATTAAAGAGCAAAAAACTCAGCGGGAGACCGAAAGTTATCAAAATAATGTAGATAGCAAATTAACTACAATAGCTAATTTAATAAGTCAAGCGTTTTTTCATACGAATGCATTTAAGCAACCTTCTAAGGCTGCAGCAGCGGGATTTACTGGGTTTGTGACTAACAGCGCTAAGCCTTCTCCTAAGGAAGCCCAATTTAATCTTAGTGATATGAATTTTGATGATATTCAAACGCAAGGTCATGGTATACAGAACTCTAAAACTCTTAAAGCTGGTTATAAGGCATATGCTAAGAGAGGAATGGGAGTAAATGATTATCTTAGGACTATGCTTGGAGATGATTATGAGGATCGAATCAAAGATGCCGGGTTTGCGACCTCTGCAGATTCTGCTATAAAGAAACCTATTAGGGGCGCAGATGAAAAGCAGGAAGCTGCAACTAGCAGCGAAGCACAATCTAATCGTCTATTTGCCGCTATGGCACAAATTATGTCTAATGGCAGATTGAAAGTCAAGCATATTAAAAATATTCTAAGCGGAAAAAAATTAACCGACGCAGATGCACAATCTTATGGTAGTAGCTCAGAGGAAATTGGCGCAAATACTACTAAGGGTTTTGCGGCGATATTAAATCAGAGGGATGCTATAGCAGAAAAAAATCAGACTAAATCAGCTAAATTAGAACAAGAAGAAATGGAGTCCGAAGAATCCGAATCACTGGGAAGCACAATTGCTTCAGACAAGCAATTATCTATTGTCAGTAATGCTTCTTTAGCCACTACAGGAAAAAAGCCAATTAAAAAGCAGAAAACTTTATTTGGCCGTATTTTAAGTGGCATTGGCGGAGTGTTTGGCAATATCTTTGGCGGAATATCTTCTCTGTTTAGTGGCAATCCCAAAGACATTATAATGAATTTAGGCATGAAATCACTAATAGGCGCTTCCATTGTTGGCTTCTTTAAAACAATGGGTAGCAGTATACTTGATAGTATGAAAGAGGACCATCCTAAGATTTATTCTACCATTATGAATAAAATTGCGCCGTTCTTTACGGACACAATTCCAACATGGTGGAAAGAGAAAGCTTCTCCTTTCTTAAAAGAGAAATTACCTGAATTTATAGAAAATACTATTACAGTATGGCGTGATTTTATGGTTACCAATGCTAAATTGATTTCCACTTCAATTAAAACTGTATTTGAAACTTTAGTACCTATAGTCGGTGATGCAATTACAGAAGCTATAGGAGATGCCGTAGATTATATTACTCATGGCTCTAAAGTTACCGGAGAAACGGCTAAGCAACAAGCTGTTTCTGAAGGAAAAAATCTTGTTAACTCCGGAAAAGTTGATGATAATGGCGATTCTATTTATTATGTTTCTAGAAAAGGCCAAACAGCATCTGGAATAGGGTCTGCAACAGGAAAATTTGGCCTAGCAACTATAAATACTTCTGCTAAATTAGTAGCAAAAGAAGCTGTTACTAAGGGAACCATAAAAGAAGCCGTCGCATTTTCTAGAAAAGACAATATTTTAGTTAAGGTATTGAAACTAGCAGAATCAGGAATGACTAAGCTAATGCAGAATGAGAAAGTTGCAAATATATTAAATAAGATTCCAAAATTTAAATCTAAATGGCTTACATCATTCCAGTCTTTAATAAAAAGTACTCTGGATCGCGTAGCTAGTAAAAATATTACCGTAATAAGTAAGTTATCCAGTAAAGTATCTACAAAGTTAGGATCTACCACTATGGGTAAAGTTCCTTGGCTACAAATTGCTTATTATGGATATAATGTATTAGAAGGTGCCCTTAATCCTGAAAAACTATTTAATGTAGATTCAAATGTAATTGATTTTAAGATGCACTTAATTTCTTCTTTATTCTCTTTGCTTTATTCCACTACAGGTGGCGCATTGCTTGATTTGGCTTTCTCTATTTGTGCTGAATTAATGCCGTATGATCCAAAATGTTGGCTTGCGACTGAAGTATATAAAGCTATTAGTAGTGATGCAGATGATGATCTATTAGATAATGCACAGGTAGCTTTTTCTGAGGAAGTTAGTAAATATAATATAGAGAATAAGACTAATTTAAATTCTCATCAATACAGTGAGAAAAAGAATAAGACGATACTTCAAAAGGTTGGAAATTGGTTCGCTAATTTATTTGGAAAAGGCGATAATACTGATTATTCAGAATATGAGTCTGGATCTAATAGTAATATGAGCGCAAATATAACAGTGTCTACGCCAGTTTCTACTACTACAACTTCTACGTCTAAAACTACCTTTGACAGTAATAATATTTCTGTATCTAAAGCTAATTACGGGAAGGGCATCGGCTATGGAAATGCACTTTCTCAGGGAGATTCAAGGTGGTCTAATTATAAGTTAGGTACTTTGCCTAATGGACGTCCTAGTACTATGGCTGCTGGAGGGTGTGGCCCAACTGCACTATCTACTGCAGCAAGTATCGTAGGCTATGGACAAGATGTAAGCCCTGTTGGAATAGCTAAATTCGCACAAAGAAATGGTTATATTGAGCAAGGCGGTTCTACAAGTAATCTATTTACGCAGGGTGCAACTAAATTAGGAATGAGCTCTAATCCAATTAATGCAGACAGTATAGAAACTTCTATTAAACATGGCAAGCCTGTTATTATTTCTGGCAGAAGTGCTAATGGCTATGGCGAGGTACAACCTTCGCCTTATACAAGAGCAGGCCATATAGTTACTGCTACTGGAGTGGATAATCGCGGTAATATTATAATAGATAATCCAGAGACTGGCAATAGAGAGATTTATTCTAAAAATCAATTAAGTTCAGGCATGACTGGCGCTTGGTCAATTGGCAAAGATGAATCTCGACACAATTCTACTGTATCTGGATATGGAATGCCTTACTATGGAAAAATTAAACGGTCCGACTATGACAAGCAAGCTGCTGCAATCGATAATATTTATTCTGCTAGGACTTCCACTGTTACACGCAATATCTATGGCGGAGGAGGCGGTAGATCTTCTACAGTCTCTAATACTTTAACCTTTACAAAGATGGGAGACATCAATGTAACAAAATGGGGTTCTTTAGGTAAATCTGGATCAACCGCTCAGAATCCATTTGGTCTTAGTAGTAAGGAAATGAATATGAGCATTATGATTTTCAGAATTCAATTAATGGAAGGCAAGAGCCTTTCGTCCCATATTGCAGAAGTATTGAAGTCTATAGTCAAAATGTCTAATGGCAATTTAAAGAAAAAGATTACCTATAGAGAGATTACGCAAGCATATAAAAATTATCTCTCTGGAAATAAAAAATACAAAAATGTTTCACTTACATTTGCTGAATATGCAACTGCATTACGAGCTTTTGGTATGATTCAATTTTATCCAAAGTCTATTGTGCGGAGAGGCTATAGTGAACGCTTTGGCGCCGACTTCACGCTTAGTGACATTTTTGTAGATAAATATGCTAGTGGCAGCAAATATGCGTCGCGGAATAATCCATTTGGATTTAGTCCTTCAGATTTAACAAAGCATATTACACGTGCTACTATTAATAAGTCTTATAATAAATGGTCTATTTCCACTGATGGCTATAAAGCTGTCTTAAAAAGGATTACAGTTAAGCATCCTATTGATAATTCTTATATTCTCGTTAAAGACTTAACGAGCCTTTATAATAGTAAAAAGATTAAATTTGCCGATTATGCACTTATTTTGCAAGACGCTGGACTAATTAAATTCCATCTAAAGACTGCCTCAGCATCAATTAGCACGACGTCTACAACAGATATTGCTGATGCTCAAGCAGCATTAAGTGGTATAGGAACTAGCGATACTGGCGGGCATACTACTGTAAGTGGTTTAATAGCTCAGATAGGCAATCTAGTTAGCGCAGTTTCATATGTTGGAACTAGAGCTCTTGATAGCTTTGGGTCCAAAGACGGCTATAATAGAATATATGATGACAATGGCAATTTATTAGATACTGATGCTAAAGCAGAATTTGATAATATTGTAATAAATGGCGATAATGATTCTGCGGACGATGACGACGATACTGAATTAACATTTAGTCATAATTATAATAATAAAGCTGGTAGCGGCGAGACTCGAACTGAAAAGCCAACATTGCAAAATGCAGCGGCTGCATTTGTTAATAAGCATTTACGCACAATTATGGGTGCATATGATCAATATAGTGTCATGCCTTCTATGATGTTAGGACAAGCTGGCCAAGAATCTAGCTGGGGCACATCATCTATGGCTATTGCCAATAACAATTGCTTTGGATTATCATCTACTCCCGGCTGGATTAATAATGGAGGCGAAACTAGTTCTGACGGAAAACGCCGTAAGTATGCATCTAAGGCAGAATCTATTTTGGATTACGCAAAAATTATTAATGCATATTATCCACAAATTATTGGCTCTGCAACATATAAGCAGGCTCTTAAAAGTGCAAACTTTAAGAAATATACTCCTGATGCAGGTTATCGACAAAATGTTGAAAAAATAATTGAAAGCAATGGATTCAATTATTATGATAATCGCAATAATAAATCTAATATTAAGTCTGAATATGGTATTAATTGGGGCCTAGGACCTGCATATTATGGTCCAGCCGATAATGCAAATGCAAAAATTACAGATTTACAGAGTGCTAATTATAAAATACTAAGTCACTTTAATAATAAATATAATCTTGGCATGAATATCACTGATCCATCTGATCCTACTAGCAATACTTCTGAAAATGATAATTATATTGGTGCTTATACTACGAGTGCTGGATCTGCAGGTCAACAGAAAGTTGTTAATAAGATGGGTTCTATTCTTGGCAAAATTAAGTATAGCTTAGGCTATCCTCAAAATCCAGACAAAAATAATGCATCTTGCGCATCTACTGTTGGTTGGGCATATTCAAAGGCACTAGACCTTCCCAATATGTCTGCATCTTCTACAGCTCAATCTAAGGATACGCATTTTAAGACTATTTATAGTAATCAGGGATCGGCAATTAATACAAAGACTTTACAGCCTGGCGATGTTATTTATGAGAACTGGAAAAGAACTATGGATAATGGTTCTATGCAACATACAGAAATGTATGCAGGCGGAGGAAAAGTTTTATCTCATGGTGGTCCAGGATATGGCCCAGTATTAAAAGATTATACTGGATATCGTAAGGCTCATACAATGAAAGTTCGTAGATATAAGGGATTTATTGGTAATCTCGATAGTATGTATGGCTTAGGCTCCTATTATGGAGAAGGTTCTAACTATCGTCCACAATCAATAAATGATGTATATACATCTAAAATTCCTAATTATAGCCAATTGATAGGTGGAGATATCAGTTATGGCAAATCATCTCCATTTGGTATTGTAAATAATAATAGCCACAGATCACATAGTTACTATGGTGATTCTGATGAATCTTCTAATGGTGAAACATTAGCAAAAGATATTACAGAAAAGCTGAATGTAGCTGTTAAGACGACTGATCAAGGCGAAAAGTTAAATGCTATTATTGGCATTATGAAAGATTGGTATGAATATGATAAATCTAAGCCAGCTTCATCTAATACATCTATTATAGCCAATAATGGAAATAAAAATGGTAGTACAGCAACTGCTAAATCTACTGAAAATAGCAGACTTTTGACTATTCATAATAAAATTTCATCTGGCAAAAGATAATAAAATGCTGTATAGGATTTTTCCTATACAGCATTTTTAATTCATTACGTCTAATTTAACAACTTTAATAATGTAATTAATAATGAAATAAAGAGAGGTGACGCATGAATGAGTACATACAAAGTATCTACATCATCTAGTTCATTAAATGTAAGGAGTGGACCAGGTACAAAGTATAAAGTAATAGGAACTTTAGCCAAAGGAACTGCTTGTTCAGGAACAGTATCGAATGGCTGGATTAAATTTAGTAATGGGCCTTATAGTGGTAAATACGCTAGTGCAACGTATTTGAAACTAATAAAAGAAACTAAATCTGCAACTAAGGCATCTAATAGTTCTGGAAAAGAAAATACGGAAGCAGTTGCTACTGCTGATTATAAAGGTAATACTAATGCTAATCTTAAAACTGAGCATTATAAAGCAGTAAATGCTTTAGGGTGCCCTCCAATGTATAACCAATATACGGATCTTCAGTATATTGATGATGTCGCACCAGGTGTCGGGAGGGTATTTGCTTCTACCATGTTATCTAATCCAACTATTCTCTCAATATGCCCTGGAAAAGTGGATTACTTACCAGGATTTTCTAATAAAAATAAAACAGAATTTTTACAAATGGTAAAAGACTTAGCTAAGGGCGATAGCGATTTAACTGGCTTAATTGCGGATAACGTCAATGGCGTTAATGGTAAATTATATGAATTTAAAGCAGATTATAAAAATTATATAAACGTAGTAAATTGCCTATGCCGAATGCAAGCTATTTATATGGGAATTGGAGATGAAAAATTTCCGCATACCAATATAAAATATAAATATTTTGACTATGGATATGTGACAGTTCCTAATGGTGCTGCTGGATCAAATAGTGGCAATATTTTTAAAAGCACGGCTTATAATATTGGCCAAGCATTTTCGACTGCTGTAAATGATACAAACTATATTCATTTTTTTGTTACTCATCAAGGAACTAGTTTATCTGAAAATATTTCAACTAGTACTACAGCGGGGGCACTAGAATCTATTTTTGGAGGAGAATCTGAAATTTCCAGTGCGGCTAGAAATATTCAATTTCTGCTTGGCGGAACTGTTAATGGCGATGAAATGACTAATGATGTTGCTAACCTTTTAAAAGGTAATGATTCTTTCATTACATCTCTTGGATCATTAGCAGCAAATTATTTAAAAGGCGGGAGACTTGTATTTCCTCAAATGATTGAGGATGTCCAATATGAAAAGAGTTTTTCTTGCACATGTAAATTTGTATCACCATATGGTAATAAAGAATCTATATTTTTAAGATGCTATATGCCAGCAATGTTCTTACTTGCTATGTCTTTGCCTAAGCAAATTAGTGACAATATGTATACATATCCTTTCTTAACAAGAGTATTTCAGAAAGGATATTTTAATACTGATTTGTCCGTCATTTCCAACCTACAACTAACGAGGGGCGGATCAGATGAGACAGCATGGACTGTAGATGGACTATCTACAGAATTAGAAGCAAGATTTGATGTTACGCCTTTATATAGCAGACTTATGGCTACTAATTGTCGCAATCCATTTCTATTTTTACAAAATACAGCGCTAATTGAATATTTAGCTACTATGGCGGGAGTTGATCTAAAGGATAACAATTTAACTGCCAAAATGAATATAGCGCGTTCGTTAATTGTAAGCAAAGTAAGTCCTACTGATAATCTAGCGAATCTCTCTAGAGGCATTGGTGATAAAATTACCAATAACATTGCAAAATGGTTCCAAATTCAAAATATGTAATGGACGGTAATATATGCAAAAAGATGAATCAGAATATATAGAAAAATATGGGCATATACCGGATGAAAAGAATAAAATATTAGAATATTTAGAGAATAATTATAAATTAAATGTAAATAAGATTGCAGAGGAAGAAAATAGAATAAATAATATTGAATGGAAAGAAATCCATTTTATATTACCAATTATTCCTTCACCTTCTCCGCGTCCTAGATATTCTAATAAAACTGGTACTTTTTATGTCAAAGGCGCAGCTAATAATAAGAAAATTATTAAAAAATATATTAAGACGTGCAATATTATATATACTAGTGTAGAAATGCGGATTACAACTTATCAACCTACCCCTTGTAATATGACAAACACCGAAATATATTTAGCAGAAAAAGGATTAGTACGACCATCATCAAAGCCTGATTGGGATAATCTTGGAAAGACCTATTCGGACATGATACAAGATGTATTAATAATAAATGATAATCTAATTACGACTGGTATTGTGGAAAAATTTTATTCTATAAAGCCCAGAGTAGAAATTTGTTTAAAATATCAATCTGACTATGACAGTAAGTTTAATAAGCGAAGAACGGAGCACTCAATAGCTTATGTAAATTTAATGAATGATGAAATTTAAAGCACACAACGCTCGATTAGTTTATTTCATGAGAGGAAGATCTTTATGGAAGCAAATCGAGCAAATTTATTTACGGCACTAGATTCATTATATGAAGAATATCATAGTGGAGATTTTTACTTAATTCCAAATAGTGAAGAATCGAAAGTAAGAAATAGAATCATTAGTGCCGCTAAAGAAATTAATCCATCATTGCGGGTAGATATTTATTTATGTACATCACAGATGGATAAGGATGTTATGATTAAATTATAAAAAAATAGAGATAGTATAGAATAAAATCTATACTATCTCTATTTTTTTATAATTCGACTAGTTTACCAGATCCATCAGTTAAATAGATATCTACCTTCTTAGGAGAATTTTTAAGATTAGACGCATTGTAAGACTCTTTTACAAAGTCTAGATAATCTCCAAATACAGGTTTATACGTAACATCAATGAAAGATTCATTAACAATAGAATCAGCCGCATTTTTACATAGAACAGAAATGGTCGCTGCTTCTTCAGCAGGATTAAATTGTAAGCAAATCTTAGATACATTGGGATTTTTACTAAATAAACTATTTATTTTATTGAATTGAGCTATGGTGCGATCTTTATCTCTAAGAGCATAAGAATCCAATATAGCCGGCTTTTTATTAATTGAACTATCAATTTTAGACCTAATCATGTCTAAAACTGGATTAATCGCTGAGGTTATGGATTCTTTAGCTTCTAAGAAAGCAGAACCTTGAGCATCACTCATTTTATCAATAAAATTAGTAAGCGTATTGAGACTCTCTGTTAAGACAGTGGTATTAGCATTTTTAATGCATAACTGTTGAATCTTTGAGACCTCAGATAGCATCATAGATTCAAGAGCTTCCACGCTATTACATTTAGAACAAGGATGATTTTGATCCATAAATTCCTGCACATCCTGTATTGTAGGGGCATATAGGCCTAGACTATTTAGGGACTCTAGAGCCGTATAAATAGTAATAGCGCACAGTAAAGATGCATCAGCAATTTTTGGATTATCACTCTCATCAGCAATAAATAAATTCATGGATTCTAGAGCATAATCAATATCATTATTAGATTTAAATCCGCGTAAAGTATTCTTAATTGTAACTTCAGTTAGAGTCTTAAACGGAATTTCTGTATAAGACTCGGTAGTATGCCTTAATGCATCATAAGAAACATCCTGAAGTTTGGAGAAGAAAGTAATATGCTTATGAGGATCATTCTTAGAAAGAACTAAATCCATATAAGATTCAACTGTCTTTTTCTCCTCATCTGGAGCATCTTCAGAATTAATTGCGTCCTTTAATTCATCGTGAATGGCTTCCTCTTTTTCATAGGAATCCTTTTCATCTCGAATTACTTTAATGACTTTGTCTTTGATAATTTCAGATACTTTATCAATATCCAGCGTATCAACGTTTTTAGCGAATTTATTATACTCGGTTTCTGTGAAGGCAGCCCCGTCAACTACTTCTGGTAAAGTTTTATCCGCATTTGCTCCAGTTATTTCTTCCTTGCAGATCCTCTTAGTAGCTTCAGTGGCAATTTCATCACATGCATCATAGACGCTATATGCAATTTTGTTAGTACTATTTTTGCACATGTTAAATCCGCCAAGAGATTCAATAACTGTTTTGGAGTAAGTACTTAGATCGTTAATATTTTCAGTACTCAAGTCTTTTTCATTGAATGGTAAAGCGTTTAGGAAAGTTTCAGTAATAATTGCACTAAAAGCAAGATTACTAAACTTTTCATAAAGCTTAGATTGTAATAAAGTTTTATTAAGCAATGTTGCTCACACCTTTCTATTTTTAATTATTGTAGTTATCGATTCATTACAGAAATGTTTCAATAATTACTGCTCGAGAAGAGTGATGCTGATTTTAGGCACGGTAGTAGATCCATCGTTAGTGGAGCGAATATTAATAAATTCAGGAATATAATCTCTTAGTCCAGATGCTGAAATTTGATCATTCGCAAGTCCTTCAATTTTCTGCGCTTTATAATTATAACTGTTAAATCCATAATATTCAACATAGCCAATTTCAGAAAATTCTTTTTTAGCATCAGCAATCATGTTTAATATATAAATAGATTGCCCGGAAGTACTAACATAATTAGTAGATTCTACGTAGTCTTTAATCCAATTTCTAAATTTTGTAATAAAGATATCAGTAGAAGCCAGAGTTGTTAGATACACACCAAATGAGAATGCACAATTAATATTGTCTAATATAGCAGTATCATTCTTAATGCCAACTTTGAAGAATTTAGATTTGCCATAGGTATTATAAAACTTTAGATCAATTCCAAAGTTATTTTCTAACAAGAAATATGCATCATATAAATACATATAATCTTGGTAAATCGTATTTATGAGGTATTCAAAGTTTGAATAAGTTTTACACCAATTAGCTTGTACCATAGGTACTTCACTAATATTGATTATATAATCTAGGGCTTCATTAGGTATTTCTGTAAATGTAGCAGTGCTCCTAATAAAGTCAATTTGATGAATCAATGCAATTTTGTCATTAGATTCTTCTTCTGCATTAGTATAAGTATTGGTTAGTGTATATGCTTTTACATACTCAAAATTAGAATATTTATGGGTATAATTTGTATCATTATTATTATAGAAAATATGCACATCCATATCGAGATTTTTCATTGGAATACTCACATTATCATTTTCAGTTCCATCAGAACGATATATGCCATTAACGATCAATAATGTGGCGTCCAGAGACATAGTATCATTTGTTGATATATAACTTGACAATTCATATACATTATTGACGGAATCATAATTTTCAATATAAAATGGCATATACATATTATTATTATATAGTAAGCCATTTAGGTCACCAACAGCACGAATCTTTCCTAGGTCATCAACTTTTTTAGTCGCTAAAATGTCATTGGCCGTAAAAGAATCGCCTACTTCAAAATTCAAATTGTACCCTGTTACATATGTAAATTTACCTTCAGCATATGTAGTATACGTACTAACTGGAATAGAGCCAGTAGTATTATCGGTATAAACAAGATTAGCGACTACATGAGTTCCATTATGAATTATAGATGTAATTGTGCCATTTTTTGTTGCCCGTATTTGGTTTGTTACATCAGTAGGATCATTTACTTTTATTATTAGAGATGCATCTAGGTCTGAAGCTGGATTTATATAAATAGTAAATTTATAGTAATTTTCACCCATTAAAGCATTACGTTTGATCTTTAAACTACTTGAGAGAAACTGTATCAGGGTGCTGTCATTTACATAAGTATATGATAAAGATCTGCTGGAATTAATTGAATTTAGGTAATGTCCGACTACATTTGGATTTAAATTTAGAGCTATTAGGAATGGATTGGTAAATAAAAATCGGATTGGCTTAATCGCCCAATTAATGCCGTCAGAACTATTTAGAATAGTTCCGCTTTCACCAATTGATGCATAAACACTTTGGCCATACATAGTTTTATATAGGGCATTACTGCTTGACGTTGATCTATTTGTCCACGTTATTAAATCGGCAGAAGTCATAATAACTCCACTAATTCCACAAACTGTATAGATATTATTAGTGTAATTTATATTATAGAGCGTATAAGTGGTAAAGGATGTGGCTACTGACCAATCCGCTATAGTAGTATTAGTGCCAGTAATCATGGTACCATTGACTCCAACTGCAATAAACTTACTTCCATCCCATATGATATCATATAAATGATTACTATTAAAACTAGTAGTGCTAAATACAGTCCAGCTAGAACCTTGTAAGATTTCGGCGCCGGAATAAGTTAGCATAGTACCATTATCGCCAATTATAATATAAATTGAATTAGCATAAATAGCTTTTTTAAGGGTTACATTTGCTAAAGAAACTATTGCAGTAGGGATATCTACTATATTCCAAGTAGTAGCATCATCACTAATTAATAGTGCGCCATTATCGCCACATGCTATATACTTGGAATTGCAATAGCTTATACCTCTAAGATATTTTGTAGTTCCACTGGTTTTAGATGTCCAATTAATGCCGTCCGGACTAGTAATTATGGTACCAGTATCACCTACGGCAATAAATAGATTATTGCCAAATTCTACAGAATATAAATGATTCGTAATGTTAATAGTTCGCTTAGTCCAAGAACTACCATTAGTACTAGTAAGTATGGTACCATTTGATCCTACTACTACAAATAAATTATTGGCATAAACTCCACTATACAAAATAGCAGTGTTATTATCATACACTCCAAGATCACTAGTAATTGTTATATCATTAGAATTTACAGGTTGAACTTCATAATTAATAGTGGAAGTATTAGGTTCATACTCAAACAGTGTTCCGGGCTTAATAAATAATCTATTATCTTCATAGTTAGAAGATAGCCAACTATGATTAAATTTAATATTTAACGTATTCGTTGGAACCACATTATTGTAACTATCCTTAATCATGGCATATGCGCCATATAAGCGAATTAATGCATCATCTCTCTTTTTTCTAAAGAGCATTTTATTATTTTTACTATTAGCATCTAGAGATGCTATTGCATCAAAATATATTTGAAGATCATTTGATGTAGTGATAGTATTATTAGTAGAATATGCATTAATAATTGATTGCCTGAATTCTTCGTCAGTACTTTTAGCGCAGCCACCGGTGCAAGCGCCATTAATACACCCAGTAATTAGCATTGTATTATTTTCAGGATGAGTATTACTATTAGGAGAACAAGTTAGAGATCCAGAGAAGGATTCAAAATTGCCTGTTTCACCTAATGATGTATATACTGACATTCTAATTTCAGAATTAAATGCTGGTGTAAAATATGAATTAGGCGGGAATGTTAAACGAATTGTGGAATCATCAATCATTTCATAATAACAAAATGACACTTGTAAACTAGATCCGCCTTTTAAAACCATTTTAAGCTGGGTTTCTGTATCACCAGAATTTTCACTGTAGAACACTTCAAACCCGGCTAAATCTCCATCAAATGTGAAGTCTAAAGTGGAAGTACTTAGCATACTATCTTTAGTTATGATTTGAGTAATATTTTGAATTTGAGCTTGTTTTAAAGATACAGATAATAGTAAGTATGGTATACCATTTTCTACTATGGTTTTATTCATAATGTATCTAGTCGAACTATTATCTAGAGAACTAGATACATTAATATCATAGTGAGACGTATGAATCCATCCACTTCCAGATTTTTTAGAAATAATGATGATTGGATATTCCAGAATGAAAGGTACTGTATCAGCTAGAATACTTAATGAATTATCAATAGTGCAGGTATAAATACCATCACTATATTTGCTTGCTTCGATAACATCTGATACAGGAATTAATAAGATGGCTTTAGCAGTCCCAGCAGTTACCATAGGCAAATCCATTTTCTGCAATGTCGCCATTTTATATAGAGATTGCTTGTTTTTAGCAGAAATAGGATAGAATTCCCTTCTAGCAATATTAATTGCATTGAAAGAGTCTTCAGTTGTATTACTCATGACTTCATTAATATATCCGAAAACGCCAGATTGATAATTATTTACATTATCAAAGTTAAAATAATTTGGGGCTATATTTTTGAACCAAGTTTCCTTGATATCTGAAATACTTGTATAATTTTTAGTCGACATTTAAGTTCACCTCTCTATTAAAACGTTACTGCTGGCCTCCAGAATAATTTATAGTCTAGGCCATTATCTGAATTGCCAATAAATGGGACACCAACTACGCCATTTGGAGATCCTACAATGTCCTCATTATAATGAGGAATATAATTTAATTGCCCGCTCGCATGCGCATTTCTATTGAAATCAATAATGATATCTGGATTTAACGATTCAAAATAATAATAAACAAATGGTATTGATGTTTTATTCTCAACTCCACCGCGTAAATTAAAGCTCATGTCACTGTTAGGGACTCCAGTTGGAAATACACCCGTATATTTGCCCCACCATATAATTGATTCGCCATCTGGCCCGCATACAAAGTAATATACGCTGGAGGCGTAATCTAATTTATTCCAATGCCAATATTTATTTTTAGGATTCCATTCACCCCTATTTACTCCATCAATATAATGTACCCATGTTTGAAATAAGCGATGAACGCGTAAGGAAGAATCTTCTCTGAATGTTATATCAAATGTACCTCCAGTTTTAGATTCCCATGCATTACCGCCGTATGGCATAAGTAAGTTTGTATACGGCTGACTAATTGTATAATTTTTAATGCTGAGATCTGGCAACTGCAGTGATTCAGTTCGACCTACTGGAAATGTCATAAAATCATGATCATAAGACAATTGATTCGTTAATTGCAGTGTCACTACATTATGTCTTTTAATCATATCAGTCATGAACCGATCGTTTCCAATTCGGCCTTCTGGCGTTTTTGAATCATTTTCTGTCACTATATTGCATTCGGGCCTTACTATAAATACCCATTGGCGTAATGCTTCCAACTCCAGATCATTGTATATGGAATAATATCGATCAAAATTTTGATAATATGATTGAAAAGATGGATATGAAATATTTAGTTTTTCATGTAGTTTTTTATTATTTGAAGAATATTCTTCTGAATAAGATCTTTGTCTATATACTGATTGACTAGCCATAGAGTCACCTTCTTTGTGTACTTTTGTTTTATTACTTAATTAACAGTCTGTTTTTGGTGATTAAGATTGTCATTGTTTAGTGAATAATTTGAATTTTCAATGATATATAATTATTATGTATAAAAGTAAAACTGTTGGGATTACCAGTGCTTCTTTGTATGCTAAAAGCGTATAAAGAAAGGGGTATGTTAAAAATGACGATCAAAACATTCTTTACTACCGTTGCATCTGCTATTGTTAACGGAGTTAAGGCGATTGGCGCTGCTATTGTTGACGCAAAAATTAGCTCTCTTGTAAAGACAGCTATTTTCATTGGCGGCTCTATTTATGTTGCCTATATGATCATTCATTATTTTACTTCTAACAAGAAGAATTATGATGAGAAAAAGGACGAAACTCCTGTTGATCGCAATCTTTGCTTGAGATATGATGATCCCAAGAAGTTTAAGAAGATGAATCCTCTGATTGCTAATGACAAGAATTTGTATAAGGCAATTAAGAAAACTCGTAACATTCATCAGTCTAATCCCGCATACCAAAAATATAAGAAGGAGTATCGACAGAAGCATGACAAGCGTTATCTTGACAAGCAACAAGCCGATATAGATAGACTGACAGACCGAGTAAAGCATTTACTGTTTCCTGGTGGAAAAATGCCCGATGATGTAAGTGGGGATGATATTCTTGATGAATGTCATTCAATGCTTCACATTGCTAAGGCCGCTGAATATGATGACAGCCTTCGTGATGAGGGTGAAGATAATTTCTCTCTGAGAAGAATTTGGGATTCTTCAGCGTATTAATGCCTGTACAAGGATAGCTGGATAAGTTCTAGGCGACATTTGAAAAATAATGTCGCCTAGAACTACTTATATCACTAATATGTTTTTTCTAAATTTTTAGAAATATATTATTTAAATATAGAGTTAGTAAAAGATTTGTTCTTAAATAAAGAAAAAGGATGTATTAAAAAATGATTGAGAAAAAGAAAATGGGACGTCCTCATAAGTATGAGTCTTGCGATCATAATTGCATGGAATGCAAGACTGTAAAATGTCCTAAGAGAGGACTGCCGGCAGAAGATGATTCTCATAAGGAATCTGCTAAAAAGTTTTTAGCCCAGGATAAAGGTGTTAAGCCTTTGTCAGAGGGAAAGCCTGCAAAAGAGAAGAAACCTACTGAAAAAGAAATTCTTTGTGCCAAGGCTGCATCCCTGATCAAAACCGCCGGCAATATTACTACGGATTCTGGAGTTCCAGTTACTCTGGATAATCTGCTATCTCTCAGCAAAAAAGACATTTTAAACATCTTTGCATCACGTTCGCCTTCTCGTGAAGAGGCAAATCGACTAGTTAAGCTCTATTATCAGATGCAAAGAGTCAGAATTATTTCTGCGTCACAGGTTCGCGCTGCCGAAAAAGCTGAAGAAAGCAGTTATCTGGTGACCTTCTTTGGTTCTGAGTATGGCATCATTGAGGATCAAATCAAAAAAGTGCTGGACGTATATACTGATCACACTCCCATTGGCTGGGTTCTTAAACAGATTTGCGGCATTGGACCTGTCATTTCTGCTGGCCTTGTGTCTGGCTTTGATATCACAAAGGCAAAGTCTGCTGGTGGGTTTTGGCGATATTGTGGGCTAGATCCAACGGTTAAAAAGGTAGCTGGAGAAAAGTTGAAATATAACGAGGACATGAAAGTCCTAGTTGTATTTAAACTCGGAGAATCCTTTGTTAAGGTCAAGAATAATCCAAATGCTATTTATTCTAGAATCTATGATGAGTGGTATGCGGAATACAGTAGGCGTAATGCTGCTGGGGAGTATGTCAATGTCTGCAATACAGAATTAGCAACTAAGAACTTTAGGGACAAGGATAATAATGTAACATATCAGGCTTATCTTAAGGGTATTTATCCTGATAGTCGTATTTACAATATGGCCAAAAGGAAGCCTTTAATGATTTTCATTTCTCACTTGTTTGATCTGGAATTCATGTTGCATTATCATAAAAAATCTCCAGTTCCTTACGTCATTGAATATTTGAATCATGTTCATACGATTGAAAATCCGCTCGTAAAAATTTGGGAGGATCGCTTTGGCCCTATCCCTATGGATGGTATTGAGCAGGATGGCTTTGGCGATTATAACTGGATAGACTAAGTTTTAATGAGTATATAATACTAGATTGGAGTAATGCAGCCCAATCTAGTATTATATATAAATGAATTACATAGTCAGATTGTTATAAAGTGTTAGAATGAATAGTCTCCTATGATTTGTTTTAAAGGCAGCAATATGAATTAAGATTGCGAATTGTTATAATGCAAGTGAAAGAATTACTATAGAAAAATGTTTTAATAGCTTGAAATGAATTATGTGTCCAAATTGTTATCGCATTCGAGAATGAATTAACTTCGAGAACTGTTATAAATTAACTGAATGAATTGTGTAAAGGATATGTTATTGGGATACTAAATGAATTATTAGACTTGACTTGTTTTATTGGGCGAGAATGAATTATAGAAAGCATAATCGCTATACAGTCGAGAAATGAATTAAGCATCTGGATAGTTATAAAAGATATGAATGAATTAAGCCCGAAAAATGTTATATAGTATTCGAATGAATTATTCCATATAATTTGTTATAAAGG
>Ga0172378_10001125_pt1 | contig 24373 bp, 32 predicted proteins | sample GrowelOW332metaG_FD_119755 | JGI IMG/M metagenome (GOLD analysis project Ga0172378, IMG submission 119755) | Groundwater microbial communities from an aquifer near a municipal landfill in Southern Ontario, Canada - Pumphouse #3_1 metaG | ecosystem: Environmental > Aquatic > Deep subsurface >... | reverse complement strand
TATATCACGATTTTCTGATTTGTCAACGCATTTCTCTTTCCATTCCCGATAAGTCATATCCTTCGGCACGTCATACGTTTTCCCGTCTGCACCCCTTGCAGCTCTGTCCCCGATTCCGTCAAGGTCGGCGAAATACGGAGCAGTGGCACAGCGGCACCTCGGATGAAACGGAGGAGCAGTCACGGCAGGTTCAAATTCACTTTGCTTGAAGTGCTTGCCATCAAGACCTCCGCAGATTTCGCAGGTGCTGGTATCGAGCGCAGAAACGATCACGTATTCCTCAACGCCAAGACTTTTGAAGCAATCGCGTTGCGAGCAGGAGGAAACATAGGCGCTTTCCGTCATGACAAGCCGTGCGGCATTGCTTCGGGAAGTGGAAAACTTCTTTGCCATTTCTGCAATGGTGTCCCGTGGCGCTTTTCCTGTCATGAGATCACGTGTTAAAAGGGTGTTCAGCTCCGCGCCGAGAGAAGCCTTATTCTTCCAAATGCGGTCGGAAAAGTTATAGCCGTCTGTTGTCCACGGTCGTTTTGCAACGTGCTCCAGAGCCGTGTCGTCAAGTCCTGCAACGTCCCATCCAACGCCAACACCTTTTTGAACCTCGAAAGCGGTATGATAATAGGTGTCAAGATAGGTTTTCTTGATGTGAGAATCGAGCGTGTCAAGCTGATTGCCGAAAAGCTTCTCAACCGACTGCTGCATTTGAAGCTGAATTGCTTCCAGACGTGTTACATGAAACCGTGCCGAAGCGTTTTCAAGCTGCCTTGCCCATTCTTCGGTCAGTTGATTTTCTTTTGCTTTTTTGATGTACTCGCCCACATCCCAGCGGAACTCTGAAAGCTCCCGCCCTGTCAGTGCCTTGCGTGCCTCGGAAAGTGTCATTCCGTTGTTGCCTGCAAAGCGTACATACCACTTTGAAAGCTTGTCCTCGACCTCCTGCTGCGCTCTGACGTAGGCACGATTCACCTTGTCCATGGTTTCGGCGGAGGACGCAAACTGACGGCTTTCAATGGCTTCAAACCGCTTTTTCCAGTAGTCAGCGTTGTTCATGTTTCTTCCTCACCGGACGGATTTTGGACCGCAAACGCACCCCCGAAAGAGTCCGCAGCTTCTTCTTTCTGTGCCTTTAGCTTTTCAAGCTCGTCCGATGCGTTCTTCGTCCATGGGTGCTGTGCGAGTATGGTTTCATCGGAGATAATGCCGGCAGACTTTGCACAGTTGTCGATTGCCTCGGATTCATTGATCAGCATATCGCGGTTGAAGATTACGTCAAGCACTGTGCCGTCATAGTCCTTTTGTCCGATGTGCTGCAAATGACGATTGACAAACCATAGAATTTCCTCAAATGATGCCTGAAGCTCGGTTTCCATGTCGTTTGCGTCAAGATCAATGTCCGCATACAGGCTCTGGATGTTCATCTGATTGGGATTACTCGACAGCCTCTCATCCTTGCCGTCAAAGGAGCGCATATTCTCAACAAGTGCCGATTTCAGCACCGTAAGAACTGTCTTGTAATTCTCTGCGTTGACGTTGATTTCTAGCGTGTCAACACCACCGTCAGCACCTTCTACCGTGCGAACCTTTACCGCACCGTAAGTAGACAGATTACGGCGGAATTCACCGAGATCGGTTCCATCATAATTGCGCAGGACAAGAATGGTGTTGCGTACATCCTCCTGCATATTGTTCGCAAAATCGGATTCCAGAAGATTCAGCGTGTCCTGAAGATGCTTTGCACGGCGAATGTTCGGAATTTCGGCGGCGTTGCTTTTGATGGCAATCAGCGGAATTCTTGTCCAGTTAAACTGCTGCGCCCCTTTTTGGGTATTCAAGGTAAGATAGCTACCACGCGGTCTGTCTTCATCCGGCAGCAGTACTCCGCTGTCAAAGGTGTATGTATACAGTCCGTCCGGCTTAAAAATATCGACCTTCTTGACCGTCTTTCGCTCCGTGCCCTCGTATACCTCTACAAGATACAGCCGCGCCGCACAGTCTAACTGCGTGTGTGCTGCGTCCTTCCAGAACGGCAGAATCTCATATCCGGGGAAGTACTTGAATGCAAACGCGCCGTCATCGTCGTAATAAGGGTAAAGCCAAGCAATTCCGCAATTTAACGCACTGCATCCGGCATTCTTAAGCGTACGCAGAAAGCCTTTGCCGAGAACGTCCGTTACAAGACGAACATAGTTGTCGTCCGGACTGTTAAAGGACACGGGCTTTCCAAGCAGATAGTTCTTTTTCTGGTCGATGTGCTTTGCATACTGATTGTCGCAAATGCGGTTGTTCGGAAGGTTTTCAACCTCTGTCAATTCCCCGTTTTTCCCGATTGCCGTACGCTTGCGGTGCAGAATGTCGTGGTTTCCGCTGTAATAGCGTTCGCCGTCCAGCATTTCTCTGCGTTCGGGAGAAAATTCAAAGCGTGACAGCTCCGCCGCAAAGAATTGCAGCTCGGACATAGCTTTTCCGTGCTTTATTTTTTCAAGCATGAGCTGCGTTTCGATGTTCTTTGTAAATATCATATCGTGTCCTCTCTATGCAAAAGAAAATGCCCGACCCAGAATGACGTCCTCCATTCCGTACCTGCAAGCATCCATCAGGTGGTTAAAGGCGTCACTCGGTTTATCAAGCGCATTCCCAAACTTGTCCTTGTCCCAAGTGTAATTTCCGATTTCGGTCAGAAAGTTCACGCACTTCGGATGGACAATGATTTTGTAGTCCTGTATAAAGTCAATGCCGTTGCGAATACTGTCCTTGCCTTTTCTCGCCGCGCAAATGCCGGTAAGCCCCAGTTCATAAAGGCGGTCAATGCTCTTTGGTTCGGCACTGTCCGCACGGATTTTCTCTTTGCGGTATCCCATTTCACTGATTCTTGCGGCGATTTTCTCGTTTGACATTCCCTTTTCGTACATTTCATCGAAAACGTAGATCAGCTTTGCAGAGGTGTCAACCATACCGCAAAATAGCGCTGTCGGGTCGTTGGTATAGCCAAAATCCAGGCCGAACACACTGCGAATGCTTGCCTGCGTGCGAAGCTCGTCAACATCAAAGTTTTTTTCCACCCAGTTTTCATATACAAGACCGTCTACGATGCCCCAGTTGCCAAGTCCCGCAACCTGATACCGCCGTGGGTTGTTCTGCTTCATTTGCTCGAACAATCGTCTGTCCGCATCGTCAAGCCATTCGTTGCAGGTGTAGTTTGTGGTCATTGCAAGGACGTCCGCACTCGGCGTGTCGAAAAATCTTTTCTTCATCCAGTGATGCTCGTTCCACGGGTTGAAGGTCAGCGTCACCTGCTTGAATAACCCCTCCGGTACTTCACCACGAATACTCTCGTTGAGCATATCGAAATCGGATTCCGTGCTGATTTCATAGGCTTCCTCAATCCACATCCAGCACAAAACACCAACATTGACGGTGATTGACGTTACCTTCAGCGGATCGTCAAGACCACGAAAGAGGATTTTCTGTCCGGTCGGCTTGTACGTCATTTCAAGCGGACTTTCCTTGATGTCCCACCAAGCGTCAACGCAAAGACGGTTGATTGCCCATTTGAGTTCCGCAAAGCAGGAATCGTGCAGAGTGCGGTATGTCTTACGCACAACAAGCAGATTCGCCTGTGGATACTGCATCAGACGTGTGATACTGTTTAGTGCCATTGTCTTTGACTTTTTCGATGCACGAGAACCCTTTACCACACGGTAACGCCCCTTGAAGTTCCAGAACGTGCCGTAGCCTTTGCCAACAAGGGAGGGGAGATATAGTTTTGCCTTATCCGTCTTCAAGTTCCTCACCGCCGGTAATGACAACAGGAACAGCACCCGTCATGTTGTTCTCGACCTTGTTTGTATAGCCGTATTTTGACATCCAGAGTCCTGCAAGCTGCGTCGGAATCTGACCTGTTTCAAATTTTGTTCGTGCGTCAACCTCACATTCCTCTCGGATGCGCGTAACTGTGTCCCCAAAGTCTTTGTCCTCTGCATATGTTTCGTAAAACTTTGAACGTGAAATCCCCATCCACACACAAAATCCCTCGATGGTGTAGGTAATCGGTCGTGGAAGTTCGGAAGTGACAAACTCAGAGTTTTTTGCGGAAAAGTCGGAAACTGCCGCTGTTTTGCCGTCGCATACCTGCTTGTACCGTTCCCACGCTTCGGAAAGCTGTTTTACACTTTTTATTCTTCTCGGTCTGCCCATTTTGTTCACCACCCTTTGTTTTTGAGCATAGAAAAAGCAGCCTGTTTCGACTGCTTAAAATGTTTTGTTGTAATCAATAAAAATCAATTGTAATCTGGTCAAAGACTTCAATAAAGCTTTTACCGTCAAACAAAGGTGCATTTAGCATTTCTTCCTTGGTTTCGAAATAAATCCGGTCATCCATATTTCCAGTAGGCGAAAAACTCCACGGCTTACCTTTTCGCTCCTTGTGTCTAAGGCAATCCATAAAGCAATCAGTCAAATTTCCATATGAAAATCCGACCTGTTCATTCTGCGTAAAAAGTTCCATGAACTCATCAAATTCACTTTTCATTCTTAAGCCCCCTAAAATATGCTTGGACAATACGTAATGTTCTGCGCTCTGCTTTTGAAAATTTCAGTCGCTGCCCTTTTTCACTGTGATAATAGCCATAATGAATGTGCCCTTGACCTAGTATTTCGCCCTTAAAGTGTACTCTTGTCAAATCAATATGCTTATATCTCATGCCTGCTTCATCAAGAAATGAAACACCTTGAAGATTTCCCCTTTTTGAAATTACGGCATATATACGGTTTGGAGTCCTTGATTCCAAAGGCAGACTAACCGACCCAGGTTTATTTTGTTTGAGAATCTTGATATTTCCAATTTGACCTATGCTTGAGTAATCCTTGCCGTAGTCATTGCTAAGAGAAGAACCTCTGCCACCCATATTATATCCTCTTTTTCATGCTTTGACAATAGCTTTCAAAGCAAAAAACATGATCTCCTTGCAATTCGTCCGGCATTTTTCCGTAAACCGCAATGCCGGATGGGCGTATTTGACTGCACATTTCGGAGTACCCCTTTCGGAAATAGTAAGCTGCTACCCTAGAAGCTGCGCAACCGTTTGACGATATCGAAACCGTCGTTCCTTTTGTAAGTCCGTCAAAGCACCATGCAAAACTTTCTGCATCGCTCCACGAAGCACATGGCACAATCTGAATTCCTTTTCGCTGAAAGAAGTAGGCAAGTGCTCTGCTTCGATAGCAATTCCATATCTGCTGTGCTTTCGGCATATCCGTGTACATACTGAAATCGGGTGTAATTACGCCCTCGAATTTTGAAAGCACCCCAAGATAGCGTTCGGGAAAGTTCCAGACGCGCTCAAATTGGTAATCGTCTATGAAAAAATGTACCCATTTGTTCTGCGGCTTCTTTTCCGTCAAAGCCATGTTGAACGGCACAAGATCGTGCGGGATAGCAGACGTTCTTTGCAGCTTTGGAAAGCCGTATCGCCCGACAAGTTCCGTACCCTCGACCAATTCCATCTTGAAGCACTTTCTGCTCATGTATTTGTTGAATTGTGTAGCCTCCTCGCTGTCCTTCTTCATCGTTAATCCCGCCGCCCAACCGCCGGCAATTAACGTCCGGCACAAAACAAGAGAGCTGACTTATCTTGTCCGCTCTCTCGATGATACTATTATAACATACCCTATCGGGACATTTGGGACAAGTTTTTTTTGCGTATGTATCGCAGGCATATTTTTTTGACGCTGTCCGAGTTGTTGTTACCGCCGACACGCCATGCAACCTCGTTCCAAGTTTTTTGCTGGATAAATCTCCAGTACATGATAGCCGCGATCAACTTATCATCCTGTGCAACAGTGATATTGATATAAGCGTATATTGCGTCCCTCTGCTGCTCACACTCAAATCGTGTCTTACATAGCCTATCTAACTTGTCCACAAGCCTGACCGCATATAGTCCCGTCTTATCAGAGATACCTCCTGAGTGTCCCCCCGCTCCGTCAGACGATGATGCACCCACTCCGTATGCCCGCGTCTCAAGCTCTGTAATCTCCACCTCCAAGGTCTTGATGTACTGTGTCAGTTTGTAGTATTGCGATAGCTCATTTAAGGTCACTCATCATCCCTCCTCAAGCAAAGCCTTGTCTACCTCGGCGCGCTGCTCTACGGTCATAGCCTTGTACTGCTTGTTAGATACACCGCCAAGACTGATGTCGATACGCTTAGGCTCTCTCGGCGGTGTGCGCTCAAATAACGGGCAGGCACTCACGCAGTAGGTTGTACGGTAATGGTTGCCATTGTACTTGACCCTGCGTGCTGTCCAACCTTTTACGGGTTTGAGATGTGCTGACCATGCGCATAACCCGACGGAGCGGTCGCAGTCACGGCAGAGGGTTTCTGTTTGTTTTGGCTTTTTACTCATGGGTTTTCATTCTCCCTTCAACATTTCCACATCACTTAATTTTGCAATCGTCACGCTGTAATTTGCCATGATGTCCCGCAGCTCGACCGTATGGACAGCGTTACCGTTGCGGTCAAACCCGAGGATGTATTTTGTCGGCACGTACTTGATTCCGCCGGACACCACAAGATCGGAATCATCCCACACCACGTCTTGGAAGCGGAGTGACAGTCCGAGCTTGACAGCTGCCTTGACGCATAGGTCAAAGTAATCGTCACGGTTCACAATGTTTCCACCACCACATAAATACCAGTGACCTTCGCGTAAAACTTTTCGCAGATCTCCGAACACACCAAAGCGTCGTCTTTCCAGTAACCAAGGTGCGTCATAACGTCTTTGAGCAGCTTTTGCAAATTGTCCGTGTCGGGGCGTGTAAGCTTGTACTCACCGTCCGTATGCTTGCCAGTGATGGGAAACAGCCATTTGACGGTAAGCCGCACGCCGCTTGTAATCGGTTCTGCCGGTGCGTAGGGTGCAAGGCGGGATTCCAGCATACTTCGTGCGTCCTTGAGTTCTGCCGGCTCATACACAACCGGCTTGCCGTTTTTGACGCTGATCTTCTTTTCCTGATGTGTTACCGTCGGGACTTTTTTCAGCGGCACAAAAAATTTGATCGTCATGTCTTGCCTTTCTGACCTTTACGGTCAAAATATAATATCATTGTATTTTTTAGGGAAGGGCGGGTTCAAAGCCCTTCCCGTATAAAAAAATATATATATTATATATAGTGTTTTTGTCGCAGTACGGCAATAACATAATTTTATGTTTTTGTCGCAGTACGGCAATAACATAATTTTATTGTTGTTTTCTTAAAACTACGCTTTTGTTATCCTCACTTTTAACAGTGTAAAAACCTTCATTTTCTTTAATATATCTCCACACAGTATCTTTATTGACTTTCATTTCATCCGCTAAATCATACACCGTTATCGGCTCACCAAAGAGTTCCAGTGACGCATAAGCAATCTCGAATTTGTTCTCACGCTGCTGCTTTTTCTTCTCCTTTGGCTTGCGTGCTTCCATGGCTTTTTTCCACGGCTCGGCGTCAAGATTGATGTCCGCCAGCACCCCGGAATCGTCCACAATATGCCGAGGATAATCAAACCAAACGTTTACCGGATCAAACTTCGGGAACTCTCGGAGCGTACCGTCAACCCGCCATGCTGTCCGCTGATTGCTCTTTGCCTTGCGAGCGTTGACGTCCCGCATCATGTCTTGGTATACCTGCGGCGGCAATACCTTCTGACAGGCTTGTTTTGCCTTTTCCTCACTGCATAAGTCGTCACGCAGTACCTTGTCTTCCCAGCTTGGCAAAACGCGTTTTAGCCAGTCAAGCGCCGTTTGTTCCACCACCTTGTTATCCTCGGCGGTTTTGATGCTCTCTGACAATTCCAACTCAATGAGATCAAGCAGTGCATCCGGATCACGGGAAAATACCCCCGAGCCTGACGCTCTGTCCATACTGCGTTTGCCGCCCTGTGCGCCTTTGCTGTGGTGGTGACAGTAGATTACCGCCGTACCGAGTTCCTTCGCGATCTTGTCAAACTGATTGCAAAAATGGCTCATTTCCTCGGCGCTGTTCTCGTCGCCCGTGATTACCTTGTAGATCGGGTCGACGATAACGGCAATGTAGTTCTTTTTCTGTGCTCGGCGGATCAGCTTTGGTGCAAGCTTGTCCATTGGTACGCAGCTGCCACGCAGATTCCAGATGTCAATGTTTGCGAGGTTGTCGGGACTTAGTCCCATGGAATTGTATACGTCACGGAATCGGTGCAGACAGGACGCACGGTCAAGCTCAAGGTTGACATAGATTACACGCCCCTTGGTGCAGTCCCAGCCGAGCCATTTTTTACCCTCTGCAATGGCAATGGATAACTCAATGAGTGCAAAGGACTTTCCGGCTTTGGACGGTCCTGTTATCATCATTTTGTGACCTTGGCGCAAAACGCCGTGAATCAGGCATGGTGCAAGCTCGGGCATATTGTCCCACACATCCGAGAGTATTTCGGGGTCGGGCAAATCGTCATTGACCGATTCAATCCATTCCTGCCATTCCGCCCATGAGCTTTTTCCGATGTTGCTGTCAACAATGTACTGCTTGTTTTTGCCACGTTCTATCCCAGGAAGTCGGGACAGTCTTGAGGGGTTGCGGTTCTGACTGTCCACCTTCAGTCCGTTTTTTTGGCATACGTTGTACAGGTAATCAACACGTTTGCGGTACTCGTCATAATTGATGGCGTCAATATGTACAATGGCGTGCAGGGACTTTCCGCCGGAATACACAAGCATTGCGATCGGCAGTTCCAGTTCCCGTAAAATCGCGTTTTGCTTCTCAATTTCGGTGCTGTCGGATTCGACCAAGGCATACCGAAATTCCGTTACATTGTCGTTCTTGACGCCCTTGCCATCCAACGGGTTGAAGCGGATCCATGCGCCTGCCGCCTTGTTGTAGTCGCCGATTACGTCGCAGATGTCGTTGCAGGTTGTAAGTGCCTGAATCAGTTCTCCAGCAGTACGGTCATAGCAGCCTTGTGTCGGCATATACTTTCCGTCCTTTTGCCATGTTTCGGTGACATATCCGACGTTTTCCGTACTGTCAAAGATAGATAAGTATTTGAGAATTTGCTCCTTGGGATTCCATGTGTCTGGCTCTTTGACTTCTCGGATCTCGATCCAGTCACGGTTGACGACGACAAGGCTGTCACTGTTTGCCTTGCCGCCGATTACACTGTCCCACTCAAGGGCAGACCCGGAGGACTGTGTAAAGCCATAGGAGGTTGCAATCTCGTAAATTGTTCCGCCGGTGACGGGATTCTGATTGCCGTTGAAGCCTGACCATTTGGACGCACATTCTCCGGCATGGTATCGCTTCCCGTCACGATGGGACCACTCGTCCCAAACATTTACTGCAAACCCTTCCTCTTTGAGCGCCATTCCGACCGACAGCCACTCACTGTAATTCAGCAGTGACGGGTCGAGGAAAGAGAGCAGTTCCAGTGTAAATTCGGTGTTTTCTTCATTCTTCATACGGCAAAATCTCCAAAGTCAATTTGTGACTGCGGTTCGGGGACGTAGGTGCTTGGGGTAATTCCGGCAGGAGTTCTCCAGTTGGCGGCGGCTATGCGATTGATCATATGGCTTGCATCATCAAATTGCCATGTACCGACATGATTAAATCCACGGCTTTCAAGAAACCGGATTTGCTTCGGGGTAGTCAAACCAGCATCTCTACGTTTACTAAGTTTTTCTAACAATAAAGATGCTTTTCCGGCGTTTTGTATTTCATCTGGGAAAATTCCGTATTTCGATAATGCATTGAGTTGATCTTTGCTCGGAGGACCCATTTCAAAGCCGAAGGACGGCGTATATCCCGATAAATCCTCGTCTTGGATAGACATTTCGTATTGCAGTGGGTCAACAAGCTTTTGTTTGCGCTGCTTCATAGCGGCAAGCTGTGCGGCAAGTGCTTCCTCACGCTGTGCGACAACATCATCAGCGGCAGTCTTTTCTGCGTCCATGATGTCAACAGCGCACGCGGCGTCAGACTGCTGTTCGAGGTTGTCCGTCATTTTCTGTGCGACCTCGTCACTGGTGCAGATCAGATGCGCAGGACGGAATAATTCGTGCTTTTCTGTGTGCCACAAAAAGTCGAGCAGTAATAGGTGGTCTTTGCCGTCACACAGCCTTGTACCACGTCCCACCATCTGACAATAAAGACTGCGCACCTTTGTCGGACGCAGCACTACAATGCAGTCAACTGACGGACAGTCCCACCCCTCCGTAAGCAACATCGAGTTGCAAAGGACGTTGTACTTGCCATTGTCAAAGTCTGCGAGAATCTCCGCACGGTCAGCACTTTCGCCGTTGACCTCTGCGGCACAAAATCCTTTTTGATTCAGGATGTCGCGGAATTTTTGCGAAGTCTTGACCAGCGGCAAAAACACAACAGTTTTGCGGTCATGACAGTGCTTTGCCATTTCGTCTGCTATCTGATACAGATATGGGTCAAGTGCCGTGTCAAGATCGCCCACCTTGTAATCTCCGTTTTGCGTACCGACACCGGTAAGGTCAAGTTTAAGCGGTATTGTCAGTGCTTTGATCTTCGAGAGATACCCCTCTTTGATTGCCTGTACAATGGTGTATTCGTAGGCAAGGCTTTCAAACACCGCACCGAGATCACGCCGGTCACCTCTATCAGGTGTTGCGGTGACACCGAGGACCTTTGCACTGCCGAAGTAGTCGAGAATGCGGCGGTAACCGTCCGAAAGACTGTGATGCGCTTCGTCGATGATGATGTTGTCAAAGTAATCCGGTTCAAACTGCGACAGGCGTTTTTCCCGCTGTAAGGACTGCACCGACCCAACGACAACACGGTACCATGAGCCGATACAGGATTCCTCCGCTTTTTCCACGGCGCATTTTAGTCCGCATACCTTGTACAGCTTGTCTGCCGCCTGATCGAGCAGTTCCCCACGGTGGGCGAGGACGAGAACACGCTTGCCGGTGCGCACTCTGTCCTCGATAATCTTGGAAAATACGATGGTTTTTCCGCACCCAGTCGGTAAAACAAGCAAGGTGCGATCAATGCCTTTCTCATCCCATTCGGCAAGCACTTTTTCCTGTGCCGTTTGCTGATAAGGGCGTAGCTGCATCATTTTAGAACGCCCCCGGAGTAAAGTTTGGCGTGTTGTCGGACGGCTCTACAAAACGCTTGATGCCGTTGGACTGCATTTCGTTTCCGTCTTTGCTCGTCCACTTGCGGATACTGATTTTGACACGCCCCTTCGAGCCGATCACCTTTGACCAGTCCATTTGCAGCTTTTCGCCGTGTTTGCGCTGACCGATCGCCGTGAAAAATGCGCAGAGCATCCCTTCGCACTTGGTATGTAAAAACAGGTTGTGCCGCAGTTCCACCTTTTCACCGGCGGCGGAATTGACCTCGAGAGTGACAACAGCCTTGTTGCAGGCTGGAAGCTTGTCCGAGCCGGGGTGACGCCCACGCTCAAATTTGGTTACGGTAAAGTCGTACTCTCCTTCAGGGAGCAGCACAAAGGTACTGTCGTTTTCAATGGTATCTTCCCAGCCGAGTTCTCGTCCTTCTGTGGGGTTCATCTGGTTATTCATAATATTTTACCTTCCTTTTAATTATTGTGGGATACTGTTTAACTCACGTTGCTGCTTGATCATGCCAAATACCTGTGTCCAAGCTCCGACAAGCACACCATTTACAAAATCAGGATCATATGCCGATACGGGTGTGTCTGCAGGATAATATCCCTTTAATCCAACAACACGCTGTATCTCCCGCACGGTAACGGCATCGTTTGCCATAAGGTCGGTAAGTGCTTTCGGCAGCTCATCAATGACAGGCTCATCCTGCGGCGGTGCAGTGGGGGTCGGATCTGATTTTGGCGGTTCTGCCGGAGGGGACATTGTGACAGTGCGTTCAAATTCTGCAATGTCCTGCTTTAGCTTTGTGTACTTGTCCTTGTCGATCTCAAATACAGCCTTTTCAGACTTCGGCATTTCACCGTCTGTTTCAAACACCTTTTCGCCGTTAAACCAGTACTTTTTTTCGGGTATCGGTGTTTCCGTCGGTGTTGCGATTGGTGCTGCCACAGGCACTGTCACAGGTGCTGCCGTAAAGATATGTGCAATGCCGGAGTAATCAAACGGAAGCTCATCCGGCAATCCATGACGGTTTTTTGCATCCCAGCAGGCGTGATGATTGGTGTACATGACACGGCTGTTACCCTGTGCCTTGAATTTGGTACCGTCCTTATCTACTGCGACTGCCATCGTCTTGTAGGTTGCAAAGAGCAGCAAGTCACCCCACTCTTTGACAAGCGGAGATATTTGCGATCCGGTCTTTTTGCCGAGCTTGAGTTCCCAGCGGTCATATTCTCCGATTTCATCCGGTTGCGAGAATTTCCGCATCTGTGCGTGTGCGGTCAGTACCACGTTGATTCCTGCCGAGATAACGTCTTCCAGTTTGTTCAAAAACCTTGCAAATTCCTCTTTTTCATAGACGTAGCCATTGCCGTAGCCGAAGTCCTCAATTCCTTTTTTGCCGTTGTTTTGGCAGATGTAGTCAAGGCAAAGCTGCTCCGCCCAGTCTACTGTATCAACAACAAGGGTTTTGCAAGGCTTGTCTACGATTACTTGCGCTATTTCCTGCCCGAGCATTGCCCAGCTTGTGGGACGGGGAAGTCGGCTGACGTCAAGATTGTGCGTACTGCCCTCGGTGTCAATAAATAGGGGATGCGGGAAACAGGAAGCAAAGGTACTTTTTCCGATTCCCTCCGGACCATATACAACGACCTTCTGTGCCTTTTGAATTTTTCCGCCTGTGATTTCAAATGCCATGATTAAAACGCTCCTTCCGTCCATTTTGGTGTGTCCTGCACCGCATTCTCTTTGATCTGACCGTCCTCGATAATGACGCTGCACTCGTCACCCGTCGATACCCTTGTTGCGATTGCCTGTAACCCTTCGGCTTCGAGCCATACGCCAAATTCACGTAGGGTGTTGGTGTCCATTTGTTCCAATTTATCAAGCAAGACAAAACCACATTCCGGCTTTAATTTGCGCACAATTGCCGTTGCAACCTTGAGCTGCTCTGCACCCGACAGACAGTCCCACTTGTTGCCCTTGTAGGTCAGTTCACCGTCCGACACCGACAGTTCCGGCAAAGGCAGATCTGCACTGTCAAGCAGCTTGATGCGCTCGGCACGGACGTCCTCAATCTGTGTGGAAATGTCCTTGTACTTGTCTTTGAGTTCCTGCGCATCGGTATACGCTTTTTCACGGTCGAGGTTTGAGCGGATGCGGATGTTCAGAGCGTCAATGTCGGCAATGTTCTTCTCAAGCTCCGCTGTTGACTGGTCCACAAGGTTCTCCGCCGACTGACGGGCAATGTTAAGATCGGCGATGGCATCCTGCAAAGCCTTGTAGATGTCGTTGTACTGCTTTTCCAGTGCATTCTTGCGGTTCTCCAACTCAATCACACGACTGCGTTTGCGCTGATTCTCGCCGTTCTGCGCGAGGATGTCCTGCTGCTGTTTGATTAGGTCGATCGCAGATACAGGAGCGTTCGGGACACCGTCATAGTGCGGCAGTTCAAGTGCAAACTTTTCCTTTTGTTCCGCCATGCGTCCGATCGTGTAACGCTCATTGTACAGCTGCGTTTCCTGCTTGTCATAGGCGGCAAGCTTGTCACCCACGCCGATGATCTGCAATAATATCTGCGCCTTTTCCTTTGCCGTAGACTGCATAAATTTCGGAAGATCAAGAGCCAGCTCGGCCACAAAGCCGTCAAGCAGTGTCTGCCCTGCTTTGTTGCCGTTGGCGTCCGTAACCTTGAGAGAGCTGTTTTTGCCCTTACGCTCGACCACAATGCCATTTGACAATTCGACGTGTAGGATCGGGTCGTTGTAGTCCCCCTCACGCTTCGGATTCGAAGGACGGTACTTCTCGCCACCGAGCGCCCAACAAATGGCGTCGAGTACGCTTGTCTTGCCCTGCCCGTTGTTGCCACCGATTACGGTAAGTCCGCTTTCCGACGGGGTGAGGGACACGGCTTTGATTTTCTTTACGCTTTCCAGTTCAAGACTGTTGATTTTAATGCTCATTGTTTATTTCCTCTCTAATTGATGTGATCAGTGTTTTAAGACATTCCGTAGTGTCAAAGTTAAATCCGCATAAGTCACTGTTGTAAGTACGCATCAGGATCACGTCACCACAGATGTTGTCAAATACGGAATTGTAAAGGACGGTGGCAACCTTGTTGATCGGCAGACCGAGCAATTTTCCTTCCTCGTTGATTACCATGACATAGCCATGCGCTATGCAGGAAACCGTTTCGATGTGTCCGCCGACGTATTCCTGAAGCAGATCCAGCGGAATACGGGAATTCTTTGCAAATGGGATAACGCGGGTGTTCCCGTTTGCTGAAATTTTGATGATGTATTGCATTACTCTGATACCTCCGCCATAACAACCGTGTCCCCGGGATAGATATACCCGACAATGTCGTTATCCCGCATAACCTTGTGTATCCACTCACGCTTGTCCATGCTGTCGGGGCAATACTCGTCTGCGAGTGTCCAAAGTGTATCTCCGCTCTTGACACGGTACTCAACCGAATTGTATGTAGGTGACGGAGCGGTTGCCTTGTATGTCACTACTATAATCAGCAACACCGTGACTGCCGCCAAAAATATTGCTTGCAATCTGCACTTGAGTGTGGTATAATCAATGCGTATCTTTTTGCGTTCAGCCGTTACGATGCCAGTCGTGCGGCTGTTTTTTCTTTGTCTGTCCATTGTTACACCACCTTAAATGTCACTTCATGACCGGGATTTTCCTTGATGAGTAATTCCTTCGTGTCAGACACGGTCATGTTGTTGTCCAGAGCCGCTTGTATTACCTCCACAAGTTTCTTCCCATCAAGGTACGCCCAAATCTTTTTTCTTTTCATTATTTTGTTCCTTCCTTTCTAATTCCCAAACGCTTGGGATTATGATTTTTGAGTGTATTATACTTGCAGTTAGGTGTCAGTTATCGCACACTTTTCAAAGAATCATAATTTTTCACCCTCTTTCCGTTTCCTTGCACGTTTAATAACCCGTTCAACGAAATCGGGGTCTTCCATAAGCTTTGCCATTAACCGTGCGATTGTGTCAAGACCTGCGTCGCTCATTGTTCCCCCACCCATCGTTGTCACTACTTTAAGGGGTGGTGTTCCTTTACTCATGATAGTTCTCCTTCCTTAATCAGATCATCAACGGTCACACCGAAGAACTTTGCCAGTCGGTCAAGTACTTCGATGGATGGAATCTTTTTACCGTCCATGACATATGAAATAAAAGCCTGTGATGTGCCGCTGACCTCTGCGAGCGTTGTCTGTGGGGTGTTGTTTTGTTCGGCAAGTGCCGTTAAATTTCGTGCGATAGCTTCACGCATTGTTGTTACCTCCTTGACATTTAGAAAAACATGTGATATTATGCAAATAACTAAGTTAATACGTTATAGGTGGCGAGTGAAATATGACTGAATTTTCGAATATTGTTCTTACGCAGCAAGAGGAAAAAGCATTTTCTAAGTTTGATAATTCCCACACTGCTCGGCTTACAGAAAATGAGTTTGTTATGCTTCGTGACACAGGATTGATCCAAAACACTGTAAATGGAAAATCCGGTTGGTTTGAACCTGATTCCAAGGGCAGATGTCATATTTCCCGAAGGGGTTTGCAATATCAAGCTTATCGAAGCGCGGTTGCTTCCGAATTGAAACAAGTAAAGCGCCACGATTGGACTATAGCGATTTTCGGGGTAATTGGCGGTGCGGTTGCGGGTTTGGTTATGTCCCTTGTTCTCTGGCTAATTACGAGTAATTAACGCAAAGATAGCAATCGCTACTAAAGCTGACGCGAATCCTGAAAGCGAAAATATTGCAATGGCTCTCCAATAGATTTCTTTTTTCATTTTTTCGCACAACCTATCTTCCAATATGCTGCGTACTTCCGTCAATGACTCAACACGTGCGTTCAAGTCCTCGATAGTCAGACTCGCCTTTTTGATTCTTTTAAGCTCATCAAACTTATCAAGCTTTGAAATTATCTCGCTGTCTGCTTTAAGCTCGCGGTATTCTTTCTTCGTCATTCCCTCTCACCTCCTCGTTGACAAATGCAGAAATATGTGTTAAACTGTGTTTGTTGTTTAACATGGTTATATTATATTACGTAATTTGCGTAATGTCAATACTTAATTACGTATTTTACGAAATTTGTGAAAATGGCACAAATTTGAGGTGAAACTATGGAAGTTATGCACAAAATACTACAATTGTTAGAAGATAACAAACTGGATCAAAAGAAATTGTATGATTATATCGGTGTAAAGGCTCAAGTCTTTAGCGATTGGAAAGCGGGTAGAAATAAATCCTACATGAAATATCTTCCGCAGATTGCTGATTTTTTCAATGTCCCCGTAGACTACCTACTCGGAAAAACTGAGCAAAAAAATAGCGCCCCCGAATCCGAGGACGCACTTTCAGCAGAGTTTTCTGCTCTTATTGAATCTTTGACTGACGAGGACGCTCAGAAGGTGCTTGATTATATGCGTCTGCTAATTGCCGCACGCAAGCAATAACTTCTTGTTTGGATTGTTTCGGTAACTTTGCAAATAAGTCAACGCATTTTTGTTTTATATCACTCATATTGTCAGCCCCTTTGTAGTTGATGCTTATATTTTAGCACGCTTGTTCTACTTTGTAAAGATGGAATATAAACAAATGTTCTTGTTTGCTTTTGTGCAGAATAGTCAATAAATCAAGTATAAGTGCAATTTCTGTCGCAGTAGTGTGTATTCTCATGGGGGTAATTAGATGTTTAAATGGTTGTTTAGAAATAAAAAGAATAAAGAATCATCTTATGTATGGAATGATAAAAAAGATATTCCCATTAAAAATGAACAGCATAGTGTCAAAGTCATAGATTCCCCACGTTACCACGTCGCTCCAAAAAGGATAAAAGAATATGTTGAAAATCTGTCGCAAAAGGAAGCCACGCGGAAAATAATTGAAGATACAGACTTTGATAAAGCTGGATCAATAGCAGAACTTGAGGAATATTCCCGCGCCCGTTCTGAATCTTTATATGAAGAACGACAACAGCGAATTTCTCTGTTCGATCCATATAAGATTCAACCCACTGACTTGCCACCGACAGAGCTTACGAATCTGGAAAAGAAGTTTTTGAAACAGATGCACGGTAATTTTGTCGATCATCCCCAAGTAAATGCCTACTGGACATATGAGTACAACATCAATTTTGAACAGCTTATGACAAAGCTAATGGAGAACGGCTACCTTCGTGTTTCAAATGCTCAGGACGGCGTAAAACGAATTACTGTTTCGGAATTAAAAGATTTGCTAAAGCAGTTCAAATGTAAAGTAGCTGGAAAAAAGCAAGAACTAATTGAGCGCGTCTTTTCCGAAATAAGTGCCGACGAATTGGAAAATTATTTTTCAGACAAACCTCGTACTTATGCTTTAACGGACATTGGAAGCACTGCTGTGTCAGAATATCAGGAGTCTGCCATGGCAGATATAGACATTGAAAATTCATGCATAAAGCTGATATTATCTGGGGATGTCAATTCCGCATATAAGTTAATTGCACTTACTGAATCGCGAAAGGAAATTCCCAGAGGTTTAGGAATGAATTGGACAGATGAATTCAGGTATGGTCTTTCTGATTTTAGGATTCAAAACTTTACGAATCTTTTGGAAAAAGATATTCGCTGTGATGTGCCCGATGAACTTTTGCCCCAAGTCAAATATATAAAGGCGTGTTCCATTTTAGCGGTAATGCTGGGAAAGAACGGCATCGAGATGGCAAAGACGTTTGAAAGAATAACTGGTGCAGCGTCCAAGGTTCATGGTGTAAGCTCAGCGCTAATAAGCAAATATGCGCTTGAGCTTTTGCAAAGTGAACAAATGGAAAACATAAGAAGCTTAAATTCGTAATTAAAATCTGTTGTCGGAGGTAGCCAATGAACGCCGTAATATACGCTCGATTCTCATGCCACAATCAGTCAGAGCAGTCCATCGAAGGACAGGTTCGTGACTGTATGGACTATGCAAAAAAGAATAATATGACAATCGTCGGGCAGTATACGGACCGCGCAGTTTCCGCCACCTCCGACAACCGTCCGGAATTTCAGCGCATGATTGCTGACAGTGACAACAGATTGTTTGACGCCGTTCTTGTGTGGAAGCTCGACCGCTTTTCCCGCAATCGGTACGACAGCGCAACATATAAGGCAAAGCTGCGTAAAAACGGCGTGCGCGTCATTTCTGTAATGGAGAATATCTCCAATAACCCAGAGGGCATCCTTGTCGAATCTCTGCTTGAAGGCATGGCAGAATACTACTCTGCCGAACTGTCGCAGAAGGTGTCAAGAGGAATGCGTGAAACGGCAATGAAATGTCATTCTGTTGGGGGTGCTACTCCCTTAGGGTATAAGGTCACCAATGGGGTGTACAGTGTTGACGAGGATTCAGCCCCTGTTGTACGCAAAATCTTTGAAATGTACGCGGATGCTGTGCCGCCGTCTGTCATTATCAAGTGGCTGAATGATAAGGGCTTTCGCACGTCCAAAAAGAAACCCTTTGTGAAAACAAGCTTGAAATGTATGCTCAATAACAAGCGGTATAAGGGAATATATACCTACCGCGATATGGAAATACCGGACGGAATGCCGCGTATTATCGATGATTTAACCTTTGAAAGGGTGCAGAAGATGATAGAAAGCAATCAAAAAATCGGCGCACATTACGGGGCAAAGCATGAATCGCTGCTTGCGACAAAGCTTTTCTGCGGAAACTGCAAGAAGATGATGTTTGCCGACTGTGGAACTGGAACATCACAAATCTATCATTACTATACCTGTTCGGAGCGTAAAAACAAAAAAGGCACTTGCCGCAAAGCAAGTGTCAGACAGGATTATTTGGATGATGTTGTAATAGACGCAATCTCATCGGATGTCATGGACAATATCGAGCGCATTGCAAAACGGTACACCGAACTTCAAAAAGAGCCGATGCCGGAAGATGCAATGCACAAAGCCTACAAGGCAAAGCTTGCCGGAATCAATAAATCGATCGACAATATTATGAACGCCATTGAAGCCGGTATTTTCACCGACTCCACGAAGTCACGCCTGCAAGAGCTTGAAGCTCAAAAGGCAAGTGTGGAGCGCGACATAAGCGCGTCAAAAACAGCAAATGTTTTATACAACGAGGACGTTATTGTAGAGATGCTGAAGATGCTGAAAAGCGACGACACCAAAAGTGCGGAGTATCGCCGCAGGGTTGTTGACGCACTTGTGGGAAGGGTATACCTCTATGACGATAAGGTAGTTATCATTTATACCTTTACAAAAAACGATCCGAATTATCAGTCCATTATTGATAGGATTGACAATTCGGATAGTGTGAGTAATGGTGGACGAACGCTATCGGTATCCGAATTTTGTTTCTTTTGCTTGGGGCTTTTGGTGTCAATACGCAGGGTTAAAACAGGCAGTAAAAAATAGAGCGAAGCCAAAAGACCCCGCTCCGCAAAGGTGATGAACACCTTTTCCAACGTGCAGCAATTACACTGCACTTCTTTTATGCCTATTTACCCTTCGGCTTTTTCTTTTTGCAACCCATAATATCACCTTCTTTCACGCCATCGCGCCCCACAGCTTTACCATCAGAGCATCCGCGTACTTGTAATCCCATAAGTAGTCCATAGTCGCCTTAGATAGTCCGCACTTGTCCTGTACCTTGCACGCACAGTCATAGGCAACACCCGTGCCTACCTTGCCGCTTGCCCTACACATCCCGGTGTATAGCTTATTGACTAAGTCCTCGGCATACGGATAGGAGAGCAGATACGCGCGTGTGTTATTGTCAAGTCCTGCGCAGGCACAGAGCTTGTCCGCACAAGTGTCAGCCGGATAGTAGCAGTACAAACCGATTGCGTTGTCAATGCCACAAAACTCCGCAATGTCAAGACTGTTTTTGCTTGTCCCCGCGACCCTTAACTCAATGTGCGTGTGTGCGCCCGTTGACCGCCCTGTTGACCCCATGATGCCGATTACATCTCCCTTATGGACGTATTCACCGTTCGGCACAAGCCATTTTGACATATGACCATAGTATACGCGGATGCCGTCGTAAATTGTCTGTCGGATGTAAGTCCCAAATCCGTTAGGCTCTGACAGCGTATGTACCTTACCGTCCGCAATGGCTCTGACTTGCATATCGTCCATTGCAACAATGTCCAGTCCGCCGTGGTACTCACGTCCTGCGCCGATGTTGCGGTAACCCCTCGGAGAGGTGATGCGGAATCGACCATAAAAACAGCTTGTCATATCACTGCCCGTCCTTGCTCTCGTCTGATACCTTGTCAGACACATCCTGCGCCACGCCGGCGGCTGTCTTAACTGCCTTAGCATCGATGTACCCCTCTGCGATTAAGTACGCGACAACGCTTGTAATGATTGCCGTAACGCCCTCGGTTGTCGCGCCGTTGCACAGTACAACCACGCCGGACACGATACCGGCAACACACGCCAAAAACTTACGGCTCGTCAGTTTTGCCAATGCTGTTTTCATGGTTCATTTCCTCCCGTTTCAATAGATTTTTCTGTTCCTCTTTGGTTTCAAAAAACGACTTGCAAAGATAGCCTAAAATCGTTGCGATAATGACCGTTGCAACCGTTGTAGATAGGCTTTCGGCAATCTGATCTCGACCGCAGTAGGCGAGGATGTACGACGCGCTAATCCATAAGCACCCCATAATCAGCAGATTCCGCACCCACCGCTTTGTAAACGTCATGATTTTTCCAAGTCCGCTATCCGGTGGTCTGATACTTTTATTTTTTCTTCGCATATTCCCGCCCTTTCTTCAAGCTTGTAGGTGCGCTCAACAAGATTGTTGTGCTTATCTACCTTTTTTTCCAGTTGTTCGATTCGGTATGCCTGCAACGCGTCCTTTTTGTCAAGTTCGGCGATCAGCTTTTTGTGCTGTGACATATTGTTGATTACGCACACAATAATCGCCGCGCCCGCGCTGATCAATGAGGTAATAATCGTTTCCAACACGTTATTCCTCGCTTTCAGTGGGTTCTTCCGACTGCGTTGCTTGATATTCCTCGACCGTGATTTCGCGATAGGTTTCAGGCGATTCCGTGTCGCTCAAAATGATTTCCGTGCCGTAGATAACTCCGTTTGTAAGCACTTTCCCGTCATCAGCTGTAATTACAGTGCGTGTAATGGTTGATGTTGTCATGTTTTAATCTCCTTATAGATATGCAATCGTCCAGTTGGTTTTAGATGCGAGTAGGGATGAGTCAATCTTGCCGACCGCGGTTGTAGGCAACGTGAGCGTCTTGCCGGTTGCCGTTGCAGACAGTTTGGTCACGATGTTGGTGAGTGATGCAGGCGTGAGTAGCGTTGACCAATGCAGGTCAATATTGGCGATGATGTCCGCAGCAAAGGTGATGTTTTTAAGTAAGGGGCATTGCATAAAAGCCTTTGTCCAATCAGTCACTTTGGGGGCATATATGCTTGATATGGTTTCTAAATTTGAGCATCTTAAAAAGGTATACCCAAATGATAAAGCACTCGGCAAATCAAGAGGTCCTACTCTTTTTAAGCTTTCACATTTAAAAAACGCGGAATCTATTTTGGTCGTAATTGTGAAGTCCACTGTTGGAGCTTGTATAAGATTCTCGCAGAATGAAAAAATACCATAAGAATCTAACGGCTTAATTACATACTTGGGAATGATGTACTTAGACATCCACCCGCCGAACGAACCGGGATTTGGGACATTGGAAGAACCTTGTGAGATCATGCCCCTGTAATTGGTACGATTTCCGCTGTTTTGGAAGCTGTCCCACAAGGCATTATATAACTCTGTGCCGCTTGGTAACGGGTTGGAAGTTTGTGCGTCAACCTTGATGTCACATTCCCCGAATTGATAATCGAAAGAGATAGGCGACGTAACAAGTCCGCTAAACACAAAAGGCGTGGACGTGTAATCGGTAATGGTGGTTAACTGACCGTTGATGGTAATACTTGCATAATTACCATTGCCGTAAGCAGTGATTGTACATTGCTTTGGCGTAGTCAATTCCGCCGCTGTAAATATTGTGCCGCTGCCACTGCCAAAATTGTCAAAGTCCGCACCAAAATTGTAAAAACCGTCGTGTACGGTAGATGCCTGCCCGCCGTATTGTGTAATGTCAACTGATTGTGTGTTTGACAGATCTGTTATGGATACACTACTTTTAAGATCATCCAGATTGGAAAGCATACACTCTCTGCCGCTGTCAATCCCGCTGTCGTACACATTTTGTACGTTGCCCGCAATCTGCGTCAATCTCTCGGCTGTCGTCATGACTGCGCACCCCCGATCAGGCTGTTTTGCAGGGAGATAATGCCGTCAAGTGCGGTGTCGATGCTGCCGATCATATCGTCAAGGTACATCTTGTTAACTACATCTGTATCGGCAGACGGCGTGCTTGCACACTGCATTCCCATGGCGGATATGTTTTGATAGCATTCTAAGAAGTCTGCAATCATCATCGTTGCACCTATGCGCATTGCTCCAATGTTCATAACAGACAGTTCGCCCATGTCGGCATTTATGTTACCGTCAACATTGATGTTTCCGCTTATAGTGCCACCCGTTTTGTCAAATTTGCCGTCAAGCTGTTCCATCACCTCGCCATAAAACTGTGGTGTCGGTGTCGGAGGAATAATGCCGTGCGCATCCGCATCTCCGTCCGTTGGAATAACCACACTGACAATATTTGACGGAATCCGCTTGTTGTTGTCGCTATCAACACAGCAGGCAGAAATACGCAGTGTACCGGCATGGATTAGATCAGGCGGCACAGGACAGCGGTCATTGTCGTCTAAGGTGTAACTGATCGGGTCAGACGTGCCGGAATCATTAACAAGCGTAAACGTTGCCACACGTGTACCGACCCAGTCATCGGGAAATGTGAAGTGTGCGAACAGGTAATTGACACTGCCACCAACTACCTTGCTTTTGTCAAGCCGGTACATGGTCTGATCACGGATAAGTAATTCAAGGGTCATGTTGTACTACCTCCAAACCAACAAAGATTGTCCATCATCCACGAGTATATCTGCTGCGCAAGGACGTAGTGTCCGGCATTGTTCGGGTGGATGTTGTCCGCAAACATGGAGTTTTTGTCGTTTGCATCGCGAATCCACGGACGCAGTCCGCTCTTTCGGTAGATGTCAAGCACAGGCAAGCCAAAGTATTCCGCAACGTCAACAACAGCCTTTACCGCCTTGACGTAGTACGCTGTCGGAGCTGTGCCATAAATCGTCTTGCGAGGTAGTGTAGTAATGACGCCGATTGGCTTGTACGGATTATTTGTAATCAGCGTGTTCAGCGTCTGATAGATGCGACCGTATAGGGTTGTGTTTCCGGTGTCACCAAGTGTGCCGAGGTTCGTGTCTGATTCCACATATCCCCAGTCGTTGCAGGACCCGAATATCGTAATCATGTCAACATCGGAGTAGTCAAGAGCTGCCACGCGGTCAAGGAAAGACGTGCTTGTGTCCGATCCTGCCCAGTATCCCGTACCGCTGACCGCCTGCACATTGGTTGTCAAGCCTGTCCATGCCGCAATCAGATTGTAGTAGAGCTTTGTAACTGACGTGCCGCTCCATACGCCGTTTTGATAAGACATACTGTCACCGATTACAAGCCACTTTTTGCCCGTGAATACACTTTTCGGTGACTTTGAAATTCCCGTGTCTGCAAAATCCTGTGCTGTACTGTCGTAAACCATCAGACTGCCATTGTCATTGAGGTATGGCATTTTGTCTACAACAACGGTTTCCGTCGTAACTCTTGTAATACCGCCAGTCAATACCGCATCTCCCGTTGAAATGCTTGAAGTTGTGGAGGTCTGACGGATTATAAACTTGCAGTACTTTGCAGAATATGTGTCGTCAAGCGTTGTGTTAACGTATGTCGTGAGATCACTTGCCGTCACCAAGTAAGTAGGCGCTTGCACAAAGATATATTGTCCACATTTGTAGTTCTCGTCGTAGAAAAATATTGATACAATGCGGTAACCGTCAGGAACGGAAAGATTATCTCCGGATTTAATCGGGCAGAGCACCGGGGTATATGCGTTCTCGTAAGTATTAACGGTTAACGATGGGTTGCTTCCAAAAATCGCATAATTGTTGCTTGTACTTGTAGTGACTACGCCCGGTAGCATATCATAATGATAAGTCATTTGCTTTTGAATTGTCTGAACCGGATTGCAATAGCTTTTTAACTGTGATGCTGTAAGCTTTTTCCATGCCCCATTTTGCGCAAT
>Ga0172378_10001124_pt1 | contig 24374 bp, 18 predicted proteins | sample GrowelOW332metaG_FD_119755 | JGI IMG/M metagenome (GOLD analysis project Ga0172378, IMG submission 119755) | Groundwater microbial communities from an aquifer near a municipal landfill in Southern Ontario, Canada - Pumphouse #3_1 metaG | ecosystem: Environmental > Aquatic > Deep subsurface >... | reverse complement strand
CGAAAATGGCAGCACCGAAACATCAGCTCTGATTACAGTCACTGAAAAACAGGAACCCGGTCCAACACCGATTAAACCTGTGGCTAAGTTTGAAGTTGACAAAACAGAAGGCGAAGCCCCTCTAAATGTTCAGTTTACTGACAAATCCACAGGAGCCCCCACCGCATGGGAATGGAACTTTGGGGATAAAGTAAGTTCGAAGGAGCAAAATCCTTTCCATACTTACACCACACCAGGGACATATGAGGCAACACTGACGATCAACGGCTCCACCGCCTCGACGAAGATTCAGGTTTTTGAACCTAAATCACCGACTAAGGCAGATCCTAAAGCAATCTTTGTCCTCAGTCCAGAAGAGGGCTACGCTCCTTTGACAGTGGAATTTACTGATATGTCAAAGAACGCGAAAAAATGGAATTGGGACTTTGGGGACGGAAATACCTCGACGGAAAGAAGCCCTGTGCATATTTATACAAAAACAGGTCGCTTTACCGTCAGTCTAATAGTTTCCAATGAAAACGGAGAAAACTCAGTATTGGAAACTGTTATAGTAAAAGCTGAAAAAGCTGAAGAAGAGAAGCCTTCCTCCTCCGGCCACAAAAGTTGCGGAGGAATGACTTATACTCCCCCTGTTCCGGTCAAGGATAAAAAAGTTTGTCCCGATGAACAAACGACAGTTCCTCCTCTCACATCACAAGAGTCGAAAACCGCTAAAGTTTGCCCCACTAGACAAACAACAACCCCTGACAAAAAGGTAAGACCCGTCACAAAAAAAACAGGAGTCAGTATCTGTAAGACCGCTCCAAAAATAATAATAAACGAGAACGGCAAGACAGAAAGACTCAGCATCGGAATAATAGACATCATTCAGAATATCAAGATTGATGAAAAGAATTCCGCAGGACATCACAGTGGTGCACGGTTGCGGATACTTCCAAAGATAGGCTTTAATGCCAGTATCATCCAGAAAGACGATCAGGGTCTTTCAATACAATTCGATAGCAAATGTTCTCGCGACGTGAGCGGGTGGTATTGGAACTTTGGAGACGGGGCTAAGTCAATCGAACAAAATCCTTCCCATACTTACACTGCACCGGGAAGATACACAGTGAGTCTAGTTGTTGTAACAGGAGATGGATACATAAAGTTAACAAAGATAGATTATATTTATGTAAAAAATATGCAGCCAAACTGAATCAGTTTTAAGCTGCGGTACCGATGAACGAACGAAAAGGGGAGAATGACAACCGTCAATATAATGGCTTGTCAATCTCCCTTATTTTTATTTTATACTCGGAGTAGCAGACTTCAGCCTGCGCCGCTGTCCAATGCAAGAAAAACAGACATATGCATTCGTTCTATCCGCTTGGGACAACCGCGCAGGCTAAAGCCAGCTACTCCGCATCGTATTTCACATCGTATTTCACATCACACTCCGCATTGCGCTCCGTTCCCCCTCCTCCTTTCCTCCATATGCCGGTTTTGCCCAACCATTGACAAATATATTTATCTATGCTATATTTTCGATTGAAGACTAACGACAATTCTTTTGCAGCTTTATTTTTTATAAATAAAAATTCTGACCTTAAGGATAATCGGGTCAGACTTTTTATTTTTTACACCAAGATATAATGGAAACAAAGACATTCAACGGACTCGGCATCAGGCCTGAGATCCTGGAGAGTTTGAACAAACTAAAGTTCACGACTCCCACACCCATTCAAAGCCAAGCGATTCCCGTGGCTATAGAAGGAAACGACGTAATCGGAATCGCCCAGACCGGAACCGGCAAGACGCTGGCTTTCGGCATTCCCACAATCCAAAAACTTCTTGCCTCGCAAGGTACGGCACTTATTATCTTGCCCACGCGCGAATTGGCGCTGCAAGTTGACGAAGCCTTGAATCGAATTGTCCGGAATTTCAATATGCGCTCAGCCGTATTGATCGGCGGCCAAAATATGAACAAACAGTTGCGCGACCTCAGGGTGAACCCGCGCATCATCATTTCCACGCCCGGACGGCTTATCGACCACTTGGAAAGAAAAACCGTGCGCTTGGACAGAGTACAAATTCTGGTATTGGACGAGGCGGACCGGATGCTCGATATGGGATTCGCGCCGCAGATTAAAAGAATTTTGCAAGAAGTTCCCAAGGAAAGGCAGACAATGCTTTTTAGCGCCACGATGCCCGCGGAAATCGTTGGCATCGCCAATCAATATATGAAAACCCCTTTGCGCGTCGAAGTCGCCCCCGCGGGAAGCGCGACCGATAACGTTACGCACGAAATATTTTTCGTGAAAGAAGGCTCCAAATTGGCGCTTTTGGAAACGATTGTCAAAGAGAAAAAAGGAAGCATCCTCGTATTTTCCCGAACCAAACATGGCGCCAAACGCATCGCGTTCGCGTTGCGCAAGATGGGATTTACCTCGACCGAGATTCATTCCAACCGCACCCTGGCTCAAAGAATGGCCGCGCTTGACGGTTTCAAGAAAGGCAAATATCAAGTTATGGTCGCGACTGACATCGCCGCCCGAGGCATTGATGTCAAAGGCATCGAAGTCGTAGTGAACTACGATCTGCCGGATTCTCCGGAAGACTACGTGCACCGCATCGGCAGGACCGGCCGCGCCGACGACCTCGGTCACGCCATTTCTTTCGCCACGCCGAGACAGGCTTACGACATTAGAACAATCGAAAGATTGATCAAAAAAGAACTGCCGGTTTCCCCGCTCCCCGAGTTGCTGAAACTGGACGCGGGTATAATGGACGGTATGCCGGAAAGAGGCGAATCGAGAGAACGCGGCAGCGAAGGCGGAAGAAGTTTCCGGGGCGAGAGCCGCGGACGCAGCGCTTCCGGCAGCCGTTATGGGAGCAGACAGCCTGCTTCAAATGACAGAAGTCGCAGCAGTGAAAGACCTGGGGAAGAAAAACCTTTCAGGGGGCAGAGCGAGAGACGAGGCTTTCTGCCCAAGAGAACTCCGGCGCGCGCTTTTGAAAACAAAACACCTCGGTCGGCTGTTCCCGCTACCGCCGCCGAGAAAGGGAAAAATTTTTACGCCGATTTTCCAGAAAAAAGTTTTTTCAAGTCCGATGACTATCAGAAGTCCGATCGCATCGGCGCCAAGCAGAGTTTTAGCGGATCTGACAGACCTGCCAGACCGCAAGCTCCGCGAGGGAAAGTGCCTTACCAAAGAAAAGACTCCCCTGTTTCCGCCAGACCGAAAGTAGCAAGTGCTAACTCCTCCGATGATTATATGTCCCAGGAAGAATTGCACAGCACTTTCAACAGCCATAAACGAAAGGGAGGTATGCGTCCCAGTTTCGCCGCCGCCAACCGAAACGCGCAACACGGACACAAGCAAACTTCTTCAAGATAAAGATTGCGAAATATAAAAGACACCTGTCAAAAGGTGTCTTTTTTTGTGTGAAGAATTAACAGAAGTGGAAACATTTCGTCATCCTGAGGTACTCCGAAGGATCCCGTTCTTTCCTGCATAAGTTCGGGATTCTTCACTCCACTATCGTTGCGTTCAGAATGACGGCGATTGTATATGCTTGTTTTTTCCTTTTGCTCGACCGAGACCCTCGACTGCAAACAAGCGACCGGTCTTATTTCAAAAAAGGATTTTGCATGTCAAAAATTATTCGCGGCGTATGATTGTCGACAATGTCCTCGGAAACTCCGTATTTCTCCCGATATAACACGTCGACCGCGCACACCCGGCACTTGTCGTACTCGAATCCCAAAAGCTCGACCGCTTCTTGCACCATCTCCTCATTTTTTCCTTCTACTTCAAGAAACGGTTCCAGAAAAGGCCATTCGTCGATTGTCACTTCGCACTGTCCGAGCATCCATATTTCCCGACGCTTTTCCTGTTCCGCCTTTTTTATCCCGCCCAAAAGAGTTAAGAATTTGCAGGCATCCTCGGTATTTTCGGCAATAAAAAAATATTCTTGCTGATCGGTAATCTTTTCGCCATCGACAATTTTAAGGCTCATTGTGACTCTATCGCTCTCTTCACGCACCCGCATCCAACCGCCTTTTATCTTCCTCTCCTCGGGGAGATTAAAAACGATATGCTTTTGGATGTGTGAATTTTTCTGCAAAACCGCGCCGCTTTTTTGCAAGCGGCGGCGCGCGTCTTCAATGTCTATTTGAGGAACGGTCACTTCGAATTCAATCATGGTTTTCCCGTAAATTATGGTTGCAATATTTCTTCCGGCAAAATCTTAACCGACTTTACTTCCGCAAATTGCTTGGCAGTCGACTCAATTTGCGAGCGCATTATCCCCACCCGGCAGGAACCGCCCGAGGTCTTGTTTTGCGGATCCTTGAAAGTTAAAGTCAAAACGCCGTTTGCGTCCAACGCGGATTTCTCCAGTTCAAAGCCCTCCAGCGGATACTCGGTTGAGATGCCGGAATTTTTCTCCTCCGCAGTCAGTTTGCCTCCGATAAGAAGTTTGATTGTATCTTCGACGACAAAATCGTTTTTGGCTATAATCCGTTTTACCTCCGTCAATCCGTCCTTGGAGCACTTAATATTGCCCGTCGCATCCTTGTCTTTGGATTCATTATAATAATAGAGCGACACTTGCTGCGTTTGTTTCGCCTCGCCGAAAGCCACCGGCACGATCAGCTCGTCGTCATTTTCCGGCAATCCGGACGGATTATCTTTTTGCAAAACCAGAGTCCCCTTCGCCGTAGTCGGCGCCTCAAAATTCAGCGTTGCCTCAAAGGGCACAAATTCTTCCGTCATCCAGTCCGACTTGGCTTCGGCAATCGCCGTCCCCAGCTCTTTGCCGGCGGCATCATAAACTCTGATCGGAAAAGACGCTTCGTTGAACCAGAGGCCGCGCGCCTCGCCCGTAATTTTTACCGGGCTTTGGATTGTATCGTTGGGTCGCGGCGTGGCAATGCGCACGAGATCCGTTTTTTCCAGCTCGTTGCCAATATCTTCCACAAAAGTTCTCCCGTCCGGAGTCCGGCACTGTCTTGGATAAGATTCTTCGGTCGTATACCCTGCAGACAAACATTCGTCGAAATTATTCACCACGGCGACTTGCGGCACATTGTTGCCGCCATCGGTATTTTCATCCACTTTGTCCCAGTAATAATATACCGTCGCCCCCATCAGCGCGAGAAGAACCGATGAAACGACCAGTGCTTTGTCACTTTTTTTCATATTTTTTCGTTATTGGCTTAACCCTTGTCTTGATTATACCACACAAAAACCAAAACGAAGAAATTATAAGGTTGGATTTCGGATTATGAATTTCGGATCACGCCAGAAATGGCGTGAACCACGCGGGACAAAACGTTTTTGCGTTGCATTTCACACCATTTCTGGTGTGGTCCGGATGCAAAAAGCATTTCGGATCTTGGATTAATACGAGCCTTTGGTGTCTGCTATAAAATTGTATTTTACATATACCCCCATTATGATTATCGCCTACTCTTTTTCAATCACCAGCATCGCCTTCACTGCCTTGTCAATCGGCTCGTCAAATCCGGTCTTATAATCGCGAATCGAGTCCATAAAAATTTCATAGTCGTATTTATAGCCTTCACCGAATCGAGTCCCGGGATCGTTGGTGATAAATTCCTCCGTGTCATCATCATAACCAATCACGACCATCTCGTGCCTCTGCGGTCCCGGCGCGGTATACTGCGGATTCTTGAGCTTCGTTCCGTCCATCGGCACGACCACCGGATTTCCCTTCGCAATTTCTTGCTTGATATCCGCGGCGCTGATGTCATATTTCGTAAAAGATTTTTTATAACCGTAATATTCGCGCCAAAATTTCAAAGTGTCCTCCAAAGAAAGATCATAAACTCCGCCGTAATTCTTCTCTTCAAATTCCGACATCGCAAAAATTTCCGTCAGTGCGATTTCTTTCGTCAACTTCTCGCCTTGCATCCAAGAGTGCGCCATCAAAAGAGACGCCTCCTCGCAGCCGTGCTGCTGCTTCGGATCCGCCCAATCTCCGAAAGGCGCTTGCGAAATAAAAGGAACGTCCGCAACTGCCGCCGTTCGCGGCAGGGACGTTTCTTCCGGCTCACGAACTTCTTTTTGCGTCGAAGCCGCATCTTCTTGCTGGACATTTTCTTTGCTTCCATCTACGGCGGAATCATCCACCTTGGTATCGGTACTTTTTTCCTCCACGCCGGGAGCCGAAACGAACGACCTCCCGCCGTCTCCATTATTGAGAAAATATATTCCCAAAAGAATCAGAGGGATGGCAATGAAATAAATTTTGCGATTTACTTTATGACTCATATTTGTAAAAGATTGATTACCCGCACTTTTTATCAACGCCGTCCTTCTCTTTTATGATCTCCAGCTTCTCCTCCCGATTCAACGTCTTGATTCTGAATTCTTCTTTTGACGCCGAGGACCGCGTGCGAAACTTTCTTGAATAAATCAATTCCACCGGCCGACGCGCCTTTGTATATTTTGCACCCAATTTTGAGCCGTTATGCTCCTCAACTCTCCGCTTCAAATCCACCGTGATTCCGGTATAAAGCGTATCATCCGCGCACCGCAATATATAAAGATAATACATACGTTTTCAAAATAATAATCGCCCACTGCGCTAATTATCTCATACTCAAAAACAAAGTCAAAACAACTTAGGGCTTACGCGACTAATACTGTTTGCCATTGCGCGGAGCCGGTACTCCGGGCGACGCGGCAATCCCGATACTGGAGCTTGACTAACTCTATTTGTCATCCCGAAGGAGTACTCGACTGAGAGACCTGAGAAATGCACGAAAACTTTGTCGGTATTGTTTTTTCAATAGAATTATATTTGCATGGTATTATTCCCAGATTTCTCAATCGGAGTACCTCATTTCGAAATGACAAATATTTGATTATTTCTTTTAACAGGAGTATCTTCTCGCAACGACAAGCTAAACGCGCAAGTCCTATAAGTATAGAAGTACAACCTAAGCCATTTTAAAAATCATATATCACCGCTTTTCATTTCAAAACCCCAAAAGCCCGGTCGAAACGACTGGGCCGATAAAAAATTATTTATTTGTTTTTTGGAGCTACCGATCTTCGTTTGCCACATTTTCACTTTTTACGTCCGCATTCATCGTTTTTACTTTTTCATATGCCTCTTTCAGGCTGATAAATCTTTCGTCCTTCTCGTACAACTTTTTAAGCGCCCCCGCATTCAAATTTCCGTCTCTACTCAATAGCTTAGTCCCTTTTGAATGGGTGTAAATAGAATACCAATTTCCCATTTCGCTATATCGAGTAACAAACAAATAGGTCTCGCCTTCTTTCATCAATCCATTGTCTTGCTCTTTGACCGGTTTGTCGGTAGCGACAGTTATATCGTCAGATGTTCGATACAAAACCCCGTTTTTGTAACCGCCCGACTGGCTGACAATGGCCTTTCCTTGCAAATCTCCTTTTATATTGTAAAGGACTTCTACTTCAAATTGCGTTTCAGGTTCTTCAAATCTTGCTCGAGTCCCCACTTGCTTTACGACCTTGCCTACAAAGACATTGCTCACTGCGCTCATAGTCCCCTCATAACTATCCAGCTCTTGCCCCCATTGAGAAGTAACCACATTGGTAACTGGTAGTTTAATCACATTAAAATGCATTCCAACCCCGATAGAGAAGACTACCGCTATACTGCCGATAATAATGGATATTAAATTGTGTTTTTTAACCATTTTTGAATTTTATATTAATAAATTTTGCATGTAGCAAAGTTGCGAAGTATCCGGCAAAATATATTTTTGAGCAAAAAATACGTTTCTCGATCTCTTCTTTTCCGGAAACCCCAAAGCAAATTTTTAGGGAGTCCTGCTAATTAAAACAAACTTTTTCTTAGTATCCCCATAAATATCGATAATCAGAAACATCTTGAGTCCCTAATGCCGTTCTGGAAGTTACAGATCTATACATGACATTTCCGGAAAGCCCGTGGTCATTTAGTCCAAGTGCATGCCCAAGTTCATGTGTAGCGGCCATCTGTCTCTGAAAAACCGAATAGTTATTTAAATAGTATTGATTCAGTTTTATGGAATCCGTATAATAATAATAGTGAGTATATCTTCCTGGAATATTTTTCCACTCACCATCCCCCCTATTTACGTCAGACACTGTTAAATCTTCATATGTATAAAAGTTATCTGGAGCAAGGTTAATTTTATTCAATGCATTCCACGTATAAATTGCTGCATACCACTGCGTAGAATACACCGTTGACCCTCCCCATCTTATCTCCCCGGAATCCACAGACGATACTCCGGTTAGATAGTGTGCAGCATTAGCCATACTTGCCGGTATCAAAAAAATTGCCAGAAACAATACCAGAATTTTCTTTTTCATTTTTTTAAGATAAATTTATTTAATTGTTTTTATGTCGACCATTTTATTATATTATACCACAACCAACAACCTTAACAAGCGAGAACTTGAGATCTTATCTGATTAATTCGGAAGTATATTAATCTTATAAAATATGCTATCATACAAACATAAAATTTCACACTCAAAACTGTTTCAAATATTATGAAAGACCTTCTAAAACAATATTTCGGCTATGATGATTTTCGCCCATTGCAGGCGGAGATCATCGAAAACGTTCTCCAAAAAAACGACACTTTCGTGCTGATGCCGACCGGCGGGGGCAAGTCCCTCTGCTACCAGCTGCCGGCGCTCAAATTCGGAGGCATCACGCTCGTAGTCTCGCCGCTGATCGCGCTGATGAAAGATCAGGTGGACGCGCTCCAGTCTTGCGGCATCCGCGCGGAATTTATCAATTCCAGTTTGTCGGCTTCGGAGATACAAAGCATCTGCGAACGGGCAAAAAGCGGCGAAATCAAAATCCTCTATATCGCGCCGGAAAGATTCGCCCTTGCCGGTTTCCATAAATGGATAACGTCTCTAAATGTAAGCTTAATTGCCATCGACGAAGCGCATTGCATATCCGAATGGGGGCACGATTTCCGCCCGGAATATCGCAATCTCCGCTCGCTGCGCAAACTTTTCCCCAGCGTGCCGCTCATCGCACTCACCGCCACCGCCACCGACAAAGTCCGCAAAGACATTATCGACCAGCTCGAACTTCAGGATGCCAAACTTTTCATCTCAAGTTTTGATCGGGAAAATCTGCACCTTCGCGTCGTGGAAAAAAAGAACGCCTTCCTCAAGTTGCTGGATATTTTGGATAAATATAGGAACGACTCTTCCATTATTTATTGCTTTTCGCGCAAAGAGACGGAGACGATCACGGAAAAACTCATCGGCAACGGTTTCAACGCCTGCGCATATCACGCAGGGCTTTCACGCGAGGACAGAAAAAACGCTCAGGATCTTTTCATCAAGGACAAAGTAAATATCATCGTCGCCACCATCGCTTTTGGCATGGGAATCGACAAGCCGGACGTGCGACTGGTCGTGCATTATACCTATCCCAAAACTCTTGAGGGTTATTATCAGGAAATCGGCCGCGCCGGTCGAGACGGACTGCCGAGCGAATGCGTAATGTTTTACACCCAGGCCGACACGCGCAAGCACGAATTTTTCATAGACCAAATTTATGACCCGATTTTGAAAGCCCGTGCCGAAGCCAAACTGGGAGAAATGCTGCAATACGGCGAGCTTACCACTTGCCGGAAAAAATATATACTCCGCTATTTCGGAGAAGAACTGGAAAAAGAAAATTGCAGCGGCTGCGACATTTGCCTCACGGAGAAAGTGATGTTTGACGCGACCGTCATCGCCAAGAAAATCCTTTCCGCCGTCGTACGAACCGAAAATCGATTTGGCAAAGGCTATGTCGTCGACGTGCTGCGTGGCAAAAGAAATCAGAAAATCGCGGCTAACGGACACGACAAACTTTCCGTCTTTGGCATTGTCGAAGATTTTTCCGAAAATGAGCTTGGTCAAATAATCAATCACCTGGTCGGTTTGGAATATCTGCGAAAAAGCGAGGGCAAATATCCGACACTTTGCATTACGCGCAAAGGCGTTGAATTTTTAAAGAGTAACGAAACGCTGGAAATTCCGAAACCGCAAACCGACATTATAAAAGAGGCGGCAACCGGACCGCTCGACTACAACGCTGAGATGTTTGAGCTTCTGCGCAAACTGCGGAAAGACTTGGCAGAAAAGGCCAACGTTCCACCCTTCGTCATCTTCGGCGATTCCAGTCTGCAAGAAATGGCATATTATTTTCCCCAAGATAAGCAGACATTTTCCCGCATCACCGGCGTAGGCGCCAAAAAGCTGGAAGATTTGAGCGCACCGTTCTTGCGCGTAATTGTGGATTTTACCGCGAAAAATAGTCTGACCCCTCTTGAAATTCCCGACAGGCCGGCGGTCAGAATCATAAAGAATCCTTTATCCAAAACCGCAAAGATAACTCAAGAACTCGTTTCGCAAAAAATCCCTCTCGAAGAAATCGCGAGGAGGCAAAATTTCAAAGTCGGAACTATCATAAATCACATTGCTCAATTGGCGGAAGAGGGAAAAGCGCCGGACCTGGGCTATATAGATTTTCCTCCGGATAAATTAGAAAAAATCCGCGGCGCTTTTACAGCGTGCGGCGACGAAAGGTTAAGACCGATCTTCGACTATCTCGAAGGCAAATATTCTTACGACGACATTCGCCTGGCAGGAATACTGATAAATTCGAAGAAATAAAGGAAATGGCATCCTGTAGAGACGCCGATTCATCGCGTCTCTGAATGTGGGATAAAACCTTTTTGTGTGATAATTGAGACGCGATGAATCGGCGTCTCTACAAAAAACAATTATTCAATATTCAACCCTATCAGATATTCTTAATCAAAAAGCCCGCCAGCGAATCTCGCCCCGGTGATTTTGCCCACAAAATCCTCCTGCATCTTTTTGACTTCTTTCTTGTTCGCACGGATGAATTCTTTCAAGTCCTTATCTGAACGCGCCTGCAGCTCTTTATCCAAGATAATCGCCTCCTCTCTGGTTTTCAGCGTCATCTCGTTGAACCCCGTCAGACACATTCCCGCAAGCGAACGCACTCGCGAAAGCGCCACATACCCCATGCCGTATTCGAAAGTCTTGCGCAAATCCATCTCCGCCGCATCCAAACTCATCCCCTGGCTCTTGTGCACCGTAATCGCCCATGCCAGCCGCAGCGGCACTTGCCGCACCGAAGCGACGACCTCCTTGCCGTCTTCAATCGTCCATTGCTCGGGGCTGGCCTCGATTATGCTCCCGTCAAAAGTCTCCACCACGGGAAAACCGCTCTCACTGCCAAAATCCGTCACCTTGCCCAAAGTACCGTTAACAAAACCTTTGCCGAAATTGTTTTTAACAAACATCACCGTCGCTCCGACCTTGATCCCCAAAAGCTGCGGCGCCAAGCAGTAGCCTTTTTTCAAATTCTCCACCAGCTTCCCCAGCCCCTCTCCTTCCATCTCAAAAATACGCTCTTCGCCTTTGATTTTATCAAGCTCGTGCAAATTATAATTTTCCACGTCAATATTGTGCGTGTGCAGCTTCGTCGGACGAATCGCGGATTTCACCTCTTTGCCAAGCCTTTTTTCCAAAATTTTTCGCGTCGCTTCCGTCACTTCCCCTTCCCGTATTTCCCGCAGCACTTGCAAAAACTTCTTGTCCGACTGCCGATGCTGCTCCTCAAGATAGCAAATTTTCAAATCCATCTCGTTCCAAATTTGCGACTCGGTAACAAAACGCGCGTCCTTGCCGCTTCGCCCCACCGGAGGCAGCTGAAAAAAATCTCCGCAAAAAACCGCCTGCATTCCGCCAAAAGGACGCATGTCTTCTTTGAAAGCTTGGCAGATCCGATTTACAAGATCCAATTGCTTGGCGCTAAGCATCGAGATTTCATCAATGATCAGCACTTTGGTAAGCGCCACGCTGCGCGCCAGATAATTCTTTTTCTTGAGCGCGTTGATTTTGTCCGGCAAAAGATCCTCTTCAATCCCCATTCCGCACCAAGAGTGAACGGTGCGCCCGCCCAGATGCGTCGCCGCAATACCGGTCGAAGCCGTAACCGCCACCGCCACTTCATTCTCACGCAAATATTTTATATATTCCGTCAGCAAAAAAGTCTTGCCCGACCCCGCCGGCCCGGTCAAAAAAACATTCTCCCCTGTCTTAAGTATTTCCAAGGCCTCTTTTTGTTTCATAATTTGCTTTTATCCCAACTGATTTTATTACCGCCCAAAATATTTCTTCAAACCCCCGCGCATACGCAATTCTTTCTTCCGGCTTTGTGTCCGGACCACACCGGAAATGGTGTGAAATGCCGTGCAAGAACGTTCTGTCCTGCATTGTTCACACCGTCTCTGGTGTGATCCCATAATCCACAATCCATAATGCAAAATACATCGGGTATGTCAGAATTGATTTTTATCTTTTGATTTGGCTATTTAAAGAAGCGATTCAAGGTGCGGGTGAGACGGCTAACAAAAAGCCTCTATCTCAGTTCCTTCCGTCCGAATTAAAAAACCGGCTTTGTGTCCGGATCACACCGGAGATGGTGCGAAATACTGCGCAAGAACATTCCGTCCTGTATTGTTCACACCATTTATGGTGTGTAATCCATAATGCGAAATACATCGGGCATATCAGAGACTATTTACCACCTAAATTGTATAGCCGGAACCATATATTGTTATGACCCAAAAACGCTTTTTCTAGTCAATCAATTTTATCCTTATCCCCAACACACCATATTTTTCTTCATCTTCCGGAGTATAAATTTCATACATGCTCCGCTTGAGATAATCCTTTTCCGACTCTTTGTGCCCCAGATACGCCGCCGGCAAATCCCGGATCAAGTCAAAAAATTTTTCATAAACCAATAGTCCGATCACCTTGGTCTTTACTTTTTCCTGCGGATTCTCCATACTGCGGAATTCAATTTCATCTCCGACCTTGACCTGCCGCCGTTTCTCGTCATAAAGCCGAAGCTCAAGAATCTTCTCTCCGCTCTTCATTTTGCCAAATGGCACCGGTTGTAATTTCATCTGATAAAGCATAAGGACTAACGATTATTTTCTTGCCTTAATAATAACATAATTTTTTCATAGATTCAACAGATTTTACAGATTATTTGATAGCTCCGTTAATAAATTTTCTACAAATTATCCCACCGTGTCATTCTGAGGTACTCCGAAGAATCCCGTTCCGTCCTGCGTAGGTCCATAATTCTTCAATGCGCTGTCACTCCGTTCCGAAGATGCTCCGATTGAGAAATCCGGGAATAATGTTATGCAAATAAATTTTACTGTAAAAATAATATCGGCAGAGCCTTGTGCATTTCTCAGATCTCTCAGTCGAGTACTCCTTCAAAACCATATCTATTCGATATAGAGTTATTGACCTTATCCTCCTTCCGCTTTCATTTCTTCAGTATTTCCGCCAGCGGTCGAAATTCTTCCACTTTAGTTCACCATCCTCTCTCTGTAGAGACGCCGATTTATCGCGTCTCTGAACGCAGGATTTAACGTTTTGATGCGATAAACCAGACGCGATAAATGGCGTCTCTACCCAAAATATTCGTCCTTATCCCAATTTGCCGGATTATTGCAAATATATTCCCGAATCCTTAACAGCGATTCATCCCTCCTGATAACATGGTCATAAAATCGCGGTTGCCAAGCGAAGTCCCTCCCCTTGAAGATTTTATTAATTTCAAAAGAACACCTGCCCTTATACCACCGAATAATCTTTGCCAATGAATCGGACATCATCAGATTTCTCTCCCCTGTCGCACCCCCTGTAATACAATTTGCCTTGCATTCCGTAGAGACGCGATTTATCGCGTCTGATTTTTCAATAGAAACCGTTTTATCCGGCATTCCGTAGAGACGCCGATTCATCGCTTCTGATTCTTTGGACAAAATCTTTTTATCCGGCATTCGAAGACGCGATAAATCGGCGTCTCTACAATTCGAATAATCGATAATTATTATCCCATGAATATGGTTGGGCATCACGACGAATTCATCCGGTTTCGCAAACGTAAAATGATCGGGAATCTCTGCCCAATATTTCCCCGCAAGCTTTCCCGCCTCCGACAATTGCATCTTGCCATCCACAATTTCACCAAAATAATGTCGATGATTTTTGGAACAAATCGTTACAAAATAATATCCATCCGTAGAATAATCAAATTCGCGCAACCGCGCTGAAGCGATGCGATGTTTATTTTTAAATTTATGATCACCGTCTATCATAAATCCGTTTTACAAATTACATAGAACTATCTTCTTGACATATTATACCATAAATCATACCACCTGCCCCTTCGCAGAGACGCGATTCATCGCGTCTAATCCTTCAGGCAAAAATATTCAATCCCGCGTATTGATTTATCGCGTCTGGTTTTTCGATAGAAACCGTTTTGTCCGGCATTCCGTGTAGAGACGCGATTTATCGCGTCTAATTTATCATGTCAAAACGTCAAATCCCGCGTTCAGAGACGCGATAAATCGACGTCTCTACCAAAAAACATCCCACCGTACCATAGGCAAACCACCCGTTACTGCAAAAAAGAATTTCCCCCTTGACCAAATTTATATTAGCTGCTAATATAATAATCTGTTAACATAATAACCCGATAACATATGTCAAAAAGAACGGAATCAATCGAAGAAATCTTTGAAACTTTTCGTATCATTAAACATCAGTTGGCGGAAGGATTTGTCTTTCCCAAAGACAGTCCCATCACTCCCGCACAAGGCTTTGTCCTGCATTTCATCGCCAAAAGCAATGAAAGCAGCGTCAAAGAAATCGCAGAGAAGATGCACGTGACTTCCAGCGCCGCCACTCAGTTAATCGATGCTTTGGTAAAAAACGGTTTTTTAAAAAGAAAAGAGGATACGGAAGACCGTAGGGTCGCCCTGCTCACCCTTTCCGCCGAGGGCAAGAAAAAAATCGCCTATACGAAAGAAAAGGGAATGGAAAAAATGAAAGGGCTGTTCAGTCCCCTAAGCGACGCGGAGATGGAAACCTATCTCAGGCTTAATCGAAAAATTGCCAAGAATTTACGCCAATAATTATTACAAAAATGGAAAACATACAACATGCCGAAATAAAAGGCTACCCGACGACAAAACCTAAACCGAAGCAAGGATTCAAAAGATGGATTCCCCTCTTGGTAATGGCGATGGCGCTGGGGATTATCATTCTCGATACTACGATTTTGAACGTATCGATGCGCGCCATCATCGGCGATTTTCACACCGACATCAAAAGCTTCCAGTGGGTCATTACCACTTACTCTCTGATACTTGCGGCCTTCACCATTACCGGCGGGCGGTTGGGCGACCTTTTCGGGCGCAAGAAAATGTTCATTACCGGCGCAGTGCTTTTCGGCATCGGCTCTTTTATGACTTCAATCGCAAACAGCGTCGGCTTTATGATTCTGGGCGAGGCTGTGATTGAAGGCATCGGAGCATGCCTAATGTTGCCGGCAACGCTTTCACTCCTGCGTTCCACATACAGAGGGCGCGATTTGCAGGTCGCATTCGGCATCTGGGGCGGAATTGCGGCCGGGGCGGCAACGCTGGGACCGGTTGTTGGCGGATATTTTACCACTTATTACAGTTGGCGCTGGGCTTTTCGCTTCAACGTGATTGTGGCGATATTTTTGGTAATTGCCGCGAGCGTTTTTATCAAAGAATATCGCGACGAAGAAGAAAAACCGACAATCGACCTGATGGGCGTGGCACTCTCGGCACTCGGTATGCTCTCCTTGGTTTTCGGCTTTATCGAATCCTCGACTTACGGCTGGTGGAAATCCAAAGAAATATTTTCGCTCTTCGGTCGTACCCTTGACTTGGGCGGGCTTTCTCCGACTCCCGTTTTTGTAGTTTCGGGTATCGTAATCGTGGCGCTTTTCTTCCGTTGGGAAAAACGAATGGAACGACTCAATAAGACACCGCTCATCTCCACCAAGCTTTTCAAGAATAAAACTTTTATGACCGGATCAGGCGTATCTTCCATCATCTCTTTGGGGCAGGCGGGACTTATTTTCTCCGTTCCGATATATTTGCAATCGGTGCTGGGACTGGACCCGATCGAAACGGGAATTGCCATGATACCGATGAGCGCAGCCACTATCGTCGCCGCACCGCTATCGGCATATCTCACCAAACGCATCGCCCCCAAGCGCATCATTCAGGCCGGCATCGTCTCGGACATAATAGGTTTCACACTTATGTATCTGAGCTTACGCGTTGGCGTAGATCAATGGGCTCTCGCGCCCGGCTTCCTTTTCTTCGGAATAGGCATGGGATTTATGATGGCACAGGCCAGCAATCTCACCCTCTCCGCCGTCTCCGTGCAGGAGTCAGGTGAAGCCTCGGGAACGACCAACACCATCAGACTTTTGGGACAAGCTCTCGGCTCTGCGGTAATGGGCGCAATCCTCATCTCCTCTCTCTCCTCCAGTCTCGTCAGCGGCGTAAATCAAAGTCGCGTCATTCCCGATGATATGAAACCGGCGCTGTCCGAAACGGTGGCAAAACAATCCTCCAATATCGAATTTGGCGGCGACGCAGCATTGGCAAGCGCAGGCTCATTGCCGCAAACAGTCCGCAATGAAATCATTTCCATCAGTCACACTGCCACCGTCGAATCCACCCGCGAGACTCTTCTTTGCGGAATAGCTTTTATTATTCTTGCGCTTCTACTCTCAACCAATTTACCGAACGGCAAAAAAATAAAAGCGGAATCAATGGCAATACACGAATAAATCCAATATGACTTTGCTTATTCTCTGCGTTATATATCTTTTCCGCCCCGCCTGCATTTCCTGCCGATCATCCTTGTGTCCGGATCACACCAGAAATGGTGTGAAATGCGACACAAAAACGTTCTATCCCGCATGGTTCACGCCATCTCTGGCGTGATCCATAATCCATAATTCAAAATACACCGGATACATATCAAACCGGAATAAACTTAAATCATTTTACTTTTTCAACCATAAAAAAGAAACGCACCCAACGTCTCTTTTTTACTCTATCCTCAACACTTATGTTTTCTCGCAAAATGCTTTCAGCATTTAGTCGGCAACAGTAGAGTCAGTAGCGGCATTCTCATTGGCGGTAGTATCAGTATTGACTGAGTTTTTCGTGCCGGTACCTGTACTATTCTTTGATGTACCGGTAGAACTCTTCGTGCCGGTACCGACATTGTTTTTCGTCCCTCCTTGTTGAGTGGTTGACGCGCCGTTCATTCCTGTCGGCGGATTCCCTCCCTGCGGGCCGCCTTTCGGAGTCGAAAAATAAAGCGCCCCTACGGCTATAAGCAAAATGATAATAATTCCCACCAAAACGCTCACTAATTTCTTGTCTTTGATTTCCATAGAATTGAGATTAAAATGAAATCACCCGATTAAATAACGGCTCCCCGTAATCACCGTTAAAACCCAAAGAAAACCTTCGACCTTTCATTATTTTACTACAATAACAATCAGGTTTTCTTTCAAATTTTATTTCTCAATCTGCATTTCGGACCACACCAAAAATGGTGTGAAATATACATAGGACTTACGCGATTGATACTGTTTGTCATTGCGAGGAGCCGGTACTCCGAACGACGCGGCAATCCCGATACCGGAGCTTGACTAATTCTATTTGTCATCTCGAAGGAGTACTCGACTGAGAGATCTGGGAAATGCACGAAAACTTTGTTGGTACTATTTTTTACAGTAAAATTATATTTGCATAGTATTATTCACAGATTTCTCAATCAGAGTACCTCATTTCGAAATGACAAATATTGATTGTTTCTTTTAACAGGAGTGTCTTCTCGCAACAACAAGCTAAACGCGTAAGTTCTGATACAATAGAAAGTTCTTGCGTAGCATTCACGCCATTTCCGGCGCAATCCGTTTCTGATACCAAATTAACCTAATCTGTACCATAATCCGCTTGCAAAGTATTTGGATTTTCTCCCTCTCCTATCGGGAGAAGGTTGGAGTGAGGGGGAATAAATGTAAAATCATTATGTAACGGATTAAGTTAATTCAGTATTAATATATGAATGTACAAAACTCTCACAAATTAACACGGTTCTTCGATGTCTGTATCGTCAACCATTATTCCCTCAACCACTTCCCAACCTCTTCATAACTCACTTCCAGCCTGTCCGCAAAATTTTTATCATTGATGCTTAGATTCACTTCGTCCGCGTAGTTTTCCAAAAAAGATTTGTGGTCTGCCATTGTTTCATCAATCCTGTCCAGATATTCCGAATACCCTTCGTTATAACTGACTCCCCTACCATAAAGAGCCGTCAGAAATTCCCTACTCAAGTCCATGCTAATAACAAAAGTTTGATACCCCAGCGGCTCGATATTCTTTTTCACGACGCTCCACTCTCTATCCATGCTCGCATCGTAAATAAAAGAAATCCCCCTCCCGAGAATATCCTTCGCTCTTTCCTCAATGCGCCTCTGCCACTCTTCGACATCAAGAGATCCCGTGTCTGCAATAACCTCATGCCGAATACCGTCATTATTAAAAACGGGCAGGTTTAGTTTACAACTCAAATAATAAGCAATCGGCGTCTTCGAACTCCCCATCGGACCGGCAAAAGTTATTATAAATTTATTTTTCATGTTTTGTCCTAATAATAATTTTGTTTAACAGGTATCTAAGATATTATGTATTGGGATATGATTATTGTCAAAAAATACAAGCCGACTATAAAATACGACAGAAAGTTTCTCCTGTTCTAAGACAAAAAAATAAAGCACGCATTTTCATGCGTACTTTGTGGCATTTGCTCCGCGAGAGGGATTCGGACCCCCGACCAATTGGTTAACAGCCAACTGCTCTACCACTGAGCTATCGCGGAATAAAACAAAAATGTAGCAGATAAAGACTACAGATTTAAGTATAGCGTTTTTTTTATTTCCGTCAAGCGGAAAATCCTATATTCGGCATATATAGCAAAAGGGTGTTTCGCGGAGGGTGTTGCAGGGGGGTATTGCGGAGGATGTTGCGGAGGATGTTGCGGGAGCAGGTATTCACCTGCTCCTCTTTAGATTTGAAATTTCAAAAAGTCTCTATACATAAAAAATATTCCACCTGAATCGACATATAAGGATTTTTGAAAAAAATCACAAGCTCCTGCTGAAATAAAACCAAAAGGAGCGGGTAAATACCCGCTCCTGTGGTCAAAAATTAACCTCTCAAGCTCTAATAATCCATCAGCTTTTTCGCGCTCTTGTGCTTGCGGATGCGCTCCAGTGCCTTGGCTTCAATTTGGCGAATGCGTTCACGAGTCACCCCGAATTCCTGCCCGATTTCTTCCAGTGTGTGCGTCACGCCGTCTTCCAGCCCGAACCGCATTTTGAGAATCTTCTGCTCGCGCGGCGAAAGCTCCACCAGAATTTCCCGCACATATTCTTTGAGCAATTGCCTGCCCGCCATCTGCGACGGCAGAACGGTCTCGGTATCTTCAATGAAATCCCGCAGCGTGCTCTCGTCATCATCCTCGCCGATAGAAGTTTCCAGCGAAATCGTATCTTGCGAAATTTTCATAATATGCCGCACTTTCTCCACTTCAATTTCCATCTCCGAAGCGATCTCCTCCGGCAGCGGTTCGCGCCCCAGATCCTGCACCAGCCTCCTTACCACCTGCGAAAATTTGTTTATCGTTTCGACCATATGCACCGGAATGCGAATGGTACGCGACTGATCCGCAATGGCGCGCGTAATCGCCTGACGAATCCACCAAGTCGCATAAGTGGAAAATTTATAACCTTTTTTGTAATCGAATTTTTCCACCGCGCGAAAAAGCCCGATGTTCCCCTCCTGAATCAGATCCAACAAACTCAGATTGGAACTCCTGCCCACATATTTTTTGGCAATGCTAACCACCAGACGCAAGTTCGCTTCCGCCAGTTGCTGCTTTGCCGCCACGTCGCCTTTCTCCTTCCGTTTGGCAAGCATCACTTCTTCCTCGCCGGTCAAAAGCGGCACGCGTCCGATCTCGCGCAAATACATTTGCACCGAGTCGTTGGAAATATTATCCAGAGATAAATTCTTTATCTCCGCCTCCACTTCTTTTTTGGTTTTCTTGCTTTCGTCCTCGCCCTCTTCCGCCAAGTCGATAATGTCCACCGAATCCTCCACTTTGATATTGTGCTTTTCCAATTCATCATAAAGCTCTTCCAGTCCCTCGATATCTTCCTCGATATCGGGAAAGATATGGATAATCTCCTGCTCCGTCACAAAACCCTTCGACTTCCCTCGGCTGATGAGTTCGGCGAATTTCTTATCATCGGCACCAGCCACATCAATATCCGTCTCTTCCTCTTGCACCTCGACAGGCTTCTCGATTTTTTTCTTCTCTTCTTTTGCCTTGGATTTCGCCTCGCCTCCAGCCTTCTTCGCCTGCTTGCCGGAAGTCGCAACCGGTTTTGTTTTCTTCACTGCCGCTTTGACCGCTGACTTTACCATCGGCTTCTTCGCCGCTTTGGCCACACCCGATTTTGCCGGCGCTTTTTTCTTCACGATTGCCGCCTTGACCGCCTTTTCCGTTTTTTTCACTTTCATATTTTTTTCTTTGTTAACTTTTCCAGCTTTCTTTTCCGCCTTGCCCGTTTTAGCCGCCTTCTTCGGCGCTTGGATCTTCTTCTTCACATCTTTCCAAACAGCCTTCGCAACTTTTTGATTTTTTTTATTTTTTGTTGCCGCGCTCATATTCTTTTTATAAAAATTAAAATTCCAATCCTTTTCGCCAATCAACCGAAACCGCCGCCGCCTACCCTGCAAGCCTCCGGCCTTTCTCTTCCACCTTATTATCGGGAGAAGAACAGGACAAAAACGCGCATTTATAAAAATGCAGAGTTGGATCGATTGGGCATTGAATTAAAAATCCGTCTTTTTAATCTCGCCTATCAGACGCATCTGTTCCTTTGACAGTTTCTCAAGAAGCTCTGCATTGTCGCTTTTTTCTGCCGCTCTTATCTCCATCTCAATCTTCTTCATTTTTCCCCTCAAGATAATTTCGCGCAAATTAAGAATGCATTTCTCAGCCTCTGAAACAACGTCAAATTCTTCCTCGTCCGAATAAGACTCTACGCTAAAAATAGCAGTGTCCAGCACCGAAGAGAGATTTTGAGAACCGGTGAGATAAGAATCCTTATCCGCCAATTTTTGTTTTATTTGTTCCAAATCTTCTTTTCGGAGAGCCTTTCTGCTTTGATAGCAATTTTCAATCTCTTTATATATATCTGCAAAATCCTTATTCTCAAAAATTTCCCCCAGCCCCGTGAATCTTTCGCCGAACCTGCCAAGATCAAGAGCGATAAAACCCAGAAGATTTTCCTCCAGCTTGTACTCCCGGTCCCGTTTTACCGCCGGAGTTTTTTTACCCTGATGAGCCTCGCCGTTTCTGACCGTCCCCTGCCCCCTTCTCGCGTCTTTCAATATCTCCGCCAAAATTTTCTCTTCGATTCCAATGTCGCCCGACAACCTCTGCAAATAAAAACTCTGTTCAATCTTGTTGGAAATTTTGGCAATCACACTCAGGAGCTCTTGCGCGATTTTCTTCTTGCCTTCCACATCTCCTTTGTCATACTTCGCCTCCACGCTTTCAAAATAAAAATCCATCACCTTAATCGGATCGGCTGCGGCTGCTTGCCAAATCTTCGGATCGCTCTTCACGCAATCCGCCGGGTCCTTTCCCTCCGGCACACGAATCACGCTTACGTTCATTCCCTCCGCCAGCGCCATCTCGATTCCGCGCGCCGCCGCCTTCACCCCCGCGCTGTCCATATCAAAAGAAAAGACGATGTTATTGGTATAACGCCTGATAATCCGCAGCTGATCGACAGTCAGAGCCGTCCCCGATGTCGCTACCACGTTATTCACGCCTGCTTGAAACGAAGCGATCACGTCGACGTTGCCCTCGACCATCACACACTGATCCTTCTGCCGAATAAATATCTTGGACTTATCCAGCCCGTACAAAATTCTCCCCTTATTATACACCAAAGTCTCGGGAGTGTTAATATATTTAGCAGAAGACTCATCGCCCCCGGGCATAATCCGCGAACTGAATCCCGCCGTCTGCCCGGCAACATTATTAATGGGAAACATTATCCGCCCGCGAAACCGATCGTAAAATCCCCCCTTGTCTTTTTTGACCGTCATCCCCGCGGCAAAAATATCTTTTTCCTTAAAACCCTTTTTCGCCAAATATTCACTAAGCAAACTCCAAGAGTCCGGCGCAAACCCCAGCTCGAATTTCTCGATCATTTCCTCGCTAATTCCGCGCCCCCTCAAATATTCATACGCCTTCACTCCGCCTTTTATTTTGAGGCACCCCCGATAAAATTTCTTCGCCGCCTCGATAACTTCCAAAATATTGCTCTTCTCGCCCTTGTCCTTGTAATCCATTTTTTTGAGCTGCACCCCCGCCTTATCCGCCAAAGTCTTCAACGCATCCACAAATTCCACTCCTTCCATCTTCATCACAAAAGAAAAAATATCCCCGCCCTCGCCGCACCCGAAACAGTGCCAGGATTGCCTCTCCGGACTCACAATAAAAGAAGGGGTCTTCTCGTTATGAAAAGGACAGCAAGCCTTCAGGTTCCTCCCCGCCCGCGAAAGCTGCAAATACTGCCCGACGACCTCCTCAATATTCAATTTGGATTTTATCTCCTCAACGGATGAATCTTGCATAATATAAATATAATACTCTAGGTTAAGAATAGCATTTTAAGGCTACGGGGTCAAACAAATAAACCAAAATATTTTCTGACGAACTATAAAGATCTATCACTTTAAAATTCAGACGACAGATACGTAAAATAAAAACAACTTTGCGTAGCACCTTGAGTATTTCCTGCTCTCTCAGTAAATTTATACGCCTAATAAAGATATCTCGCATGAATAAAACGGATTTTGCCCATTTTATTCTGTTTGTACACTCCGGAATCGAAGTTTAGATGCTGATTGTAGGCTAGGAGGAATTAACCCGATTGCACCGCCAAGAAAATTTAGCATTAGAATAGACCCGAATACCGGTTTTTATTTTTCATTTATTTTACATTTTTTATTTTTTATTCTATAATTTTTATTAATTAAGTGCAACTATTAAATTAATAAACCACTATGAACGAACAAAACAATTTGGAACCGGTCCAAAAACCAAAAAGTTACATTTTTGTTTTAACGATTATTGCCATATCGGCTACAGCCCTTATTGTAGGTAGCGGAGTTTATGTATGGCAGCAATCAGAATTACAATCAACCAAAGCCGAACTTCAGGAAAAAATAACGTCACTACAGAATCAGATTAATCAATCGACACAGAATAATACCAACCAAAAGACCAATAACACCCGGCAGGAAAGTCGGGAAAATAAACAAACTGATCAGGAACAGGAAGCGCTTTCCCAATCTTTGCCGCAAACCTGCGTTGATGAAGAAGGAGGATCTCCTGTTATTACTTCTCTATCCGCTTACTCCGGTCCCGTTGGCACAAAACTCGAAATCCATGGTTGCAATTTTTCCGGTTTTGAAGGAGACAAGAATGCCTGGATCGAAAATAGCCAGGGCGTAAAGGGCGTTTTGTATGGCGAGTCTGACTCAACTTCAAAACTGTTAAAAACTACTCTGGCTTCTTCGCTCTGCCAAGAAGATAATTCATACACTGGATGGGATTGCAAACAATATCTTATTTTATCTCCCGGAATGTACAAGATTTATACGGCACCTTGGGACAAAGAAAGCAATAAAGTTGAGTTTACCATAAAATAACATCCCGAGAATAAACTACCCCGCCACAAACGAACGGGGTATCCACCGGAATGGTTTAAGTCGATAATCATCGTACGCTCTTTTTGCAATCATACTTTCATTGCCATACTTGCCTACCGTGTCGGCAAAAGTATCCATCCGTCCAAAATTTTCCTCCTTGGAGTATTTTCTTTACCTCAGGATGTAATCCAAATACTTCTCCGGCTGTCATACTTTTTATTACAGTTACGATCTTTTGCTACGGTATAGATTGGAACGCTTTGCACCAGCAGATAGGCGTGATCCTTATCCGATTCCCATTTCCATAATCCGATCTGTGTTTTCATCAATAACAACTCTGCGATATTCGATTGGGAATGTTATATGGCGCAGAGATACCGCGCATTGCGGATATCTTCGCTCGTATCCTAAACATGGCAGTGCACCTATTCTTCAAAGAGCGTCAAAAAATGCAGGTTTAAAAACTTGCATTTTTAATTTGTGTACCGCCTAGGAGAATCGAACTCCTGTTTTCAGGATGAGAACCTGATGTCCTAACCGTTAGACGAAGGCGGCGTAAAACAAATTTATCTTAGCATAAGAGAAGGAAAAAGCAAGGGGCATG
>Ga0172378_10001123_pt1 | contig 24386 bp, 34 predicted proteins | sample GrowelOW332metaG_FD_119755 | JGI IMG/M metagenome (GOLD analysis project Ga0172378, IMG submission 119755) | Groundwater microbial communities from an aquifer near a municipal landfill in Southern Ontario, Canada - Pumphouse #3_1 metaG | ecosystem: Environmental > Aquatic > Deep subsurface >... | reverse complement strand
AGATACAAGATGACCGACCCGAATGATATTTACAACATTCCATGGGATCTTACACAGGACGGTATTGCCACATCTCTCAGGATATCGAGAGCACATGCTTCCATCGAACTGAAGAAACTCAGAGAGAAGGATTATGTCGAAGAGAAACAGACCCACATCAAAGGCGGGAAGGTGAAAAGAAAATCCTATCTCCTGACACCTTTGGGGATAGACAGCGCCATTCAGATAAAGGATTATGCCAGCAGGGAAAATATTGATGTAAACGCGTTGTTGGATTTGAAAAGACAAAACGCAACCGTTCTTCTGGAAGAACTTTCCGAAGAGGACATGTACGCTCTTGGATGCGCCTGTGCATTCAGAATTCCGGTGCCATTGGAGATACTTCCGAAGGCTAAAAAATCCGTTGTACCGATCGACGTGACTGGCAAGACCGTGATCGATGAGACTCTCAGAGACAACGTACTACTCGCAGCCTTACCGGAAAACAGAGCACGCTGGCATAGTTACGCTGCAGATTATTGGCTCGACGATAAGGAGATACTGGATGACGACATCGAAAGGACTCACGAAAGATTATACCATCTCGTAGAAGCGGGTAGGAACAGAGAGGCCTGCAAATTGATCAGCAATGACATGTACGACCTGATATACACCGCAAACGATGATCTTCATGATACACTCTCCAAGATTACAAACATTCCTGAACATCAGAAAATAGATGTGCTTTCCGTTAAGATCGAAGTTGCCCTTCTATCCAACGATATCGCCTCTGCAGAATACAATGCCAAGGCTCTTGCCGAATCCGATGAAGAGATGTCGACGCTGTATCGTGCGGACATACAGATAGGCAAAGGTCAGATGAGAGAGGCCCTTGAAACACTTTCTTCACTTAAGGACAGAAGTGCGCTGGTGGAATTACGCATCGCTGAAGTTCTAGTAAAACAAGGTAAATTCGATGAAGCGAAAAACATCCTCAACACGATAAACCTGAAAGGAACAAATCCCAGTACGGGGGTGGATAAGTTCATACTATTGGCACGCATAGACAAATACGAAGGCCGTGATGATGATGCGATGATCCGCCTGACAAAGGCCAAGGCCTCCGTACCCGATAAGGGAAAGAAAAGGATAGACAACATCATCAAGGAGTTGAATCTCAAAAAGTAGGACTTTTCTTAAGATCGTCGATGTCCGATATGTACAGATCACGTATGTCTGTGATCCCCCATTTCAACATCGCCAGCCTCTCAAATCCAAATCCCCAGGCAAGCACCGGATACTTGACACCGAACGGCGCCACCACCTCGGGTCTGAATATGCCTGCACCTCCCAATTCCATCCATTTTCCATTGAAAAATACCTCCAGTTCCAAGGATGGCTCCGTATATGGAAAATATGCCGGCCTTATACGTATCTGGTCGAATCCCATCCTCGAATAGAACTCTCTTATCAATGAGATCAGCATATCAAAATTACCATTCTCATCGATGATTATCCCTTCGATTTGGGTGAATTCGGGAAGATGGGTCGCATCTATGGATTCTTTTCTGAATATCCTTGATAGTGAGAATACCTTTACAGGAGGGTTGGGATGCTTTGATACATACGTGATAGTGTTTACCGTCGTGTGCGTTCTCAGCAGTGCCTGCTCCGCCACATCACGTGACCATTTTCCTCCCCATCCTGTCGAACCCGTATCCCCGCCGGTCTCATGGATCTCCTTCACCTTCTGAACAAGTCCTTCGTCATTGATATGGATCCTAGACGGGTTCTCGAGGTAAAACGTGTCCTGAAGGTCTCTTGCCGGATGGTCCTGTGGTATGAACAATACATCCAGATTCCAAAAGGCTGGCTGAACATACTCTTCATCTATTTCGGTGAATCCCATCTCTGTGAACAGTTTACGTACTTCGGCACCCAATCTTGCAAGCGGATGCTTCTTTGCTGGGTACAGAGCGGGTGCGAATGTCTGAACATCATATCTTCTGAATTCGGCATCCTTCCATTTACCGCTCTGGATGATGCCGTCCGTTACCTGTGCGATCTCCTCTTTCAACTCTATTCCGGAAGCTATGGCTCTTTTTCCATCCTCCGTGAGACTTATGGTCCTCTTAACCTCGACATTGTCGGCAATGATGCCCTGACGCCCCTTGAGATCCCTGATGGTCCTTTCATCGACCTCTGTTTCGGAAACGGGTCCTGAGCTCAGCTTGTCCAACAGCATCTCGTCAGACATCTTCGTCTCCAATGTTTTTCTTCCCGCATCCGTAAGTGTCAGGATCTTTTTCTCGCCTTCCTTCGCTATGTCCGCGAGACCTTTTCTCTTCAACCAGCCGACCGCGATCCTGTCCTCTCCGTCAGGTAATTCTGCGGAGAGTTCCCCCATTTCCGCCCGACCGCCCCTGCTGGCTATAAAACTCAGAGCACGTCTTTCGGGCAATCCCTTGACCGTTATTTCCTTATCCGCAAGGACGTAATATTTGGACTGAACCTCATCGATGATGACAAGACCTTTGGAGGAAAGCCATGAAGCCGAACCCATGACCTCTACTTCGAGATCGAATTTGCCAACCTCTTCGAGTTCATCGGGAGTTCCCGTCCCGTCTATCCTGTCCAAAGCCAGCAATAATCTCTTTTCGTTATAGCTCAGTCCCCTTAAGATCTCGGACATTTCCATTTTATCACCTTTTCACTCTCTACCATTTGAAACCATCGTAGGTCATAGTGCCGACGACCTCTCTGGCCTCTTCCCTCTTGGCCTGATGATCTTCAAGAAATACATTGATCTTATTTGCAAGTGCAACCTTGCACTCGCCGCAAAGTATCTCGCCGTTCCTGCACTTCTGTGCCATTTCATCAAGTTTTCGGTCGTCCTTCTCGAACATGTAATAATTGTATTTGAAGACGGCACAAACCTCTGGGTTTCCACCGTTCTTCTTCTGCTCCTCTGTCGATACGCAACCGCCCGTGAAGGCCTTGCCCACTTTCTTCTTGACAGCCTTGGGCGAATCGGTTGTGTATATGGTCGAGTTCTCGTCAGAGGATGACATCTTGTCCCCTCCTCCCAGCCCGGGGAACATCTTGCAGTACAGCATAGACGGCTTTGGATAGTTCAATCCTGGTGCAACATCCCTCGTTATCCTGAAATGCGGATCCTGGTCTATTCCACACGGGATCAGACATGGTATCTGTCTGCCTTCTGTCTCTGTAGGAAGAAATGCAGGCGCCGCCTGTATCGTAGTGAAGAATATCGAACCTATGTTCGTTGAATTTTCAAATCCGAACACAGCCTTCACTGTTGAAAATGTCACTTTCTTCGCAACCTTCAGCGCAATGGGATACAGTTTGTCTATGTTCTCCGTATCGAGGATTATCTTTGTTTTATCCTGATCGAACCCCAATGCAACAAAGTCCAAAGCATTCTCGTATGCCATGCTCCGGGTATCGTGGAGGGTCAGATCTTTGAAAAGGAACTTCTCATCATCTGTCATCTGAAAGAGCATCGGCACTTTGAAGACATCCTGTATCCACTTGTTGAAGATCCATGGCATCATATGCCCCAGATGTGTATTTCCCGACGGACCTCTTCCCGTATAGAGAAAGAACTCCTTTTTCCTGTCATATTCATCCAAAAGGGTGTTCAAATCCCTGTGAGAATAGAATATCCCGCGCCTGAGCATCGGATGAATCTCTCCGTACTTGCTAATTCTTGTCAGAAGTGCATCATCGATTGGCGTGGTACCGAACTTCTGTTGCAACAATTCGTAATCAATGTCTCCTGTTACCTCCCATGGTGTGACTTTGAATTCCGCCGTCATCGTAATATGCTCACCCCTTGAATGATGGCTATGTTTTTAAAGTTTCGAATACGGGCTAGTGTGCATACGGTGTATATCGTACATACGAATGGATTATTAACCAACTTGCCGTTTCCCCAACCTATGTGGCAAGTTTTGGGAAAAGAAACGATATATCTTGATATCGCAGAAACATGGAAAAACCGTATGATCGAATTGATGTCTGACCGTGAGGACGGAGAAAGGTTCAGGAATCTGATGAATGCCACGGATGTTATGTACTTCCTCGACGGAGTCATGGAGATTCATTCATTCATCCTTGAATTCCCAGAGACTGTAACACCTGACGACATTCAATTCCTCGCCGACAAGACTTTGGAGATCGCCAAGGAAAATCTCGAGACACCGTTCATCACGGTTGATGGAAAATATCAGAAGTGTCAGGTCGTCTATACAACGGAAAAAGAACCTGAACTGATTGGTACTGAAAAGACGGAAGGATACAGTTCCGGTAAGATCTTTCAACCGATATTCGAGGCCCTTTCGCAGCCTGGAAGAGGCAATGAAAGTATGATGTAGAACACGGATCACTGTGTAAAAACCAGTTCTCCAAAATCTTCCGTATCCCTCTCCGGCGTGCACGGAAGTTTAGCCTTCTCGACAATTCCGTTGCCTATGTTCATCGCCAGCTCCACCGGACGGAAGACCTTCCATCTTGAAACGACATCATCGATCAGCTTGTCTTCGAAAAACGCATAGTAGACTATGGACGTCAATCCGATTATGAACACATTCATGACTATGGACAATAGTATGAATCCCAGAACCGCAGCGTAACCGTTCTGATTCACGGCCAGAAGAATGAACATGAATGTGGCGAATATGGGAATAACCATTCTTTTTAACGTTTCCTTTATCCCGCTATACAACGTGAAATCACGATATTTCGTCTCGATTCTCACGTCCAACGATCTGAAGATTGACCATGGCATCGCTATTATGGGAATGTACAGCACCAGCGAGAATATGTACAGGGGCGCCTCCAGGAAAGTGTTGAATGTCATGAATGCGGGATTCATGCAAAGATATATCCAGATGAATATTCCGATCATCAGTGCCAATGACAGCGTCTCTTTTACTTCATTCCAAGGTATGGAGGTCCTCTTCATGTTGTATTCCATCACCAAATTCCTGGTATCCAGATCACGTGGGATGTTGAACATGAACGCTACGGTCCTTTCCCAGAGCGTCATCTTGTCTTTCACATTCAGGTACTCGACCATATGGACGATACGATAGAAAAGGAACCTCTGGATTATGACAACGACGGCAACGACCCCTACCGAACCGACCAACGTGAAATCTATCAGGAATATGTATATAGGCCCCACGTTCAGCAGAAAATACAGTAATGCAGAGACCGCAGCTATTACGATGAAATAGTACCAACGACCGGAATGCAGATACACCATTATACCAACCACGAGAAAAGGCGCCGAGATGAGAATGGCTACGTCTACGATCGTATACCCGGTGTATAATACGATGGCCCCTGCCAGTATAACACACGCGACCAACGAGAATATGAATACCCAGAAAACCGTCCGGTGATAGGTCGTCATCAGATCCAATCCCTTCGGCAGGGATTCGTCGATCCACGTGCTGCCTTTTCTTCCCTTCACTATGGTGAGCCCCATTATTCACTCCGTCCAAATCTCCATTTCCAGATTCGATAGATCCCCGCGGTACACGCCGAGGATCACTTCCATTGTTCCCTTCCCGACGGTTTCCAGCGGCCCAATTACACCATTCAGGAATGCTTCTTTGAATTTTATACTTCTTCCGTCGATACCCACCACATCCACATCGACCGGCCTGTCGGATTTTATCGACACATACAGATCCTTTCCACCTTTGACATCTACGGGGAAGGTCTTCACGTTACGATATGCACCATCTGAATCGATATCGAACTCACCGACTGTTAACGATTTTTCCGAAAATAGTACAACTTTCCTCTTGAACAGCGACACATCCTCACCTATCTGCGTAGGACGGATTACATTCTTATTATAACGATTGTTCGTCACCTGGTTCTTCAAGATCCGTAGAGAACTTCCACATCCTTGGATAGTAACCCGGATCCATGAATACACGTTCCGTATCGACGGCTTTTCCCTGTTCTGTGGCCATTATCTTGGATGATGACATTGCCATTTTTCCCAGTGCGATTAGCTCTCCCCTTGCCGTCATCAGTGCAACGAGTGCGTTCTTCCTGATGTCGTCATCTAGCATATGTATCCCCTGGATGTTGAGATCTGCTCCGTGACATACCGCATCCACCGCAGATGCCTTAACGATTATCTTAGGCAGAGGGTCCACCAGGACCTCCATGGGCATGACGATGCTTCTCAACCACTGTTCACGTCCGTTCTGTTGCCAGAATACGTACGCATCTGTGATGTCATGAAGCGTTGCCGCTTTCGCTTCGTCCATGATACCTGAACGGGAACGTCTCAGTTCGACCATGTTCGCACCACATCCCAACGCATCTCCGATGTCCGTGCACAATGTCCTGATATATGTTCCAGCATCGCAAGATACCTTGAAAAGGATCTTTCTTCCCTCTATCTCCAGCACATCTATCGATTCGATGTTCCTGATCCTCATCTGACGCTTGACGGAGGACCTCACAGGCGGAATCTGATAGATCTTACCGATGAATGTGTTGATGACCTCGCGTATCCTTGCCTCAGGTCTATCGTGATGGAGGGTCATGAGACAGATGTACTCCTTATCCGATGAGAGAACGATATCTGTCAGTCTTACGGCCTTCCCGAGACACAGTGGCAAAACGCCGCTGACATAGGGGTCCAATGTCCCACCGTGTCCGATTTTGTCCATATGGAGCACTTTTTTCGCCCAAGCGGTAACCTGGTGGGATGTCGGTCCTGAGGGTTTATCCAATGCGATAACGCCTGCACTCAACAACTCCCCTACTGTCCTGTCGGATGGCCTTTTCCCCCACCTGTCAGGCAAAGACTTTGGATCTTTAATCAGCAACGTTGCCCCTCTAAACCTTTGAGGATAACTCTCAAGACACCTTCCGGGTCTAGATTATCCGTATTGATTATGAGATCGTAGACGCTCATATCGTTGATATCGATGCCGTAGTACTTCTTATAACGTTTGGCTTCGCATATCTGACGTTCGACTGTTTTTTTCATTGCAGATTCCGTCGACTCGCATTCACGAACACCGACTCTCGACATCCTTATGTCAGGACTGGCGTCCAGATATATCTTGAAAGAAGGAATGGAGTTTCTAGATAGCATATACGCCGAAAGACGCGACTCGAGGATGATGTCCACATTGTCCTTTGCTATCTCCAATATCTTCGAGTCGATGTCCCTGTCTATAGATGGGTCTGTTTCGGCCAGTGCTCCCAACTCTGACAGCGATATGCCTTTTTCTGCAGCAAGCTCCCTGAACATCTTTCCGAAGACGACAGCTCTTATCCCTAATGTCTCAGAGAGTTTGTTGCAGACAGTGGTCTTCCCTGCCCCGGGAGGCCCACTGATGGTTATTCTCATGCTACCTCTACGGTCTCCGATTCGGACTCGATCTCATGAAGACGTTTCTTGAACTGATATGTTCTGATTATCTTCATGACGACCTGTCCCAAGGGGATACTGACGAGAGTATATACCAATATCCACGCAGGCATGAACCAGAACACGTGCATCAGATTCACACCTATCGCGGACCACGGGATGTTTATGATCTGCGTCCCCGCCGTAGCCAGAGTGATGTCCACAAAGTACCTTACCCAAAGGAAGATCGGAACTATGACTATCATGGTATAGGGCATGCTCTTCATCATCTTGGTGCTAGACTCCATGCTCTTCGCCATTATGACGGGTTGCATCTCTTCCAGCTTTTTAACCTTGTATAGATTGTTCTCGATCCTCGCCTGACGCAGTTCCTTGTTGAAGGATGTCATGAATTGCTGATTCTTCGTCTGGGATATCGGATCCATGGTGAACGATCTGATGATCGTACTCAGGCTTGTCATGATCACACCCATGAGCATCAGGGTCAATACCGCATACTTTCCGTCGAAATCGATCACCTGGAAGACATAATTCAGAGCCTTACCTATGTAATGATTCGAACCGTCTATCGTGTACAATGCCATGATCATGATCATGACGATCAACATCGGCATCATGCTGGACATGGAGGGCGCCGCGGGCGCCCCCTCTTTGGTAGGGATTTCAGCCATTTTACTCTCCTCCGAAGAAACCTCTCATTACGGGATGCATCTCCATCATCTGTTCGCGACCCATCGCCTCATAGAAATGTATCAGGACCCCGACTGTGAGCAGCACTCCTGTACCGCTAGCATTCCCCGTTGTCCCCAGCATATCTGCGAAGGCCGCAAGTGCACCAACCAAGGCACCCGACAGTACGGTCACTGCCGGTATGTATCTTTCGAGCACACGCTCCAGTACACGCGGGTCCCTACGGAACCCGGGCATCTGCATTCCGCTCTTCTGTATCTGACTCGCTACCGCTCTCGGACCCATGTTCGCCGTTTCCACCCAGAATTTTGCGAATAGGATGGATCCCAACACCATCACAGTGAAGTAGATGACCATATGCATCATGTTCATCAGACCCGTATGGCCGTTGCCGTAGGTCACCGGGTCCAGTATCGGCAGTAGCCATGACGACAACCCGTTGGGCGCGGATAGATACCACGCCAAACCTCCCGACGCCGACGTTTCCCCCGAAGCGAAGTAACCTAGGTAACTGTTGCCCCCTATGATCGGGATCTGACTCAGAGCTCCGTTGCTGTAGAACAGCAATGCGAACATGCTGATGTTTGCCAGTAATGCGGACATCAGTATGACTGGGATGTTGCTTGCATATATCAGTTTGATCGGATATCTGCCCCTCGCACCTCTGGCGTTACTATGTGCCAGCGGCAATTCTATACGACTTGATTCCAGATATGCCACCGACAGGAATATCGCCAATGTTCCCAAAAGAGCGATCAGCGAATTGGGTTCACCCAGGAATATCAGCTCATAACCATAGTTCGCCATCTCGGTAGGAGTTGTATTCGCTATGATGTAGAGCGCTTTCGGGATCGTTCCAGCGGGCGGATTCGATATACTCATTGCCGCGCTGGCATTCACCACATTCCAGTTCAGGGTACCTGTGAACAGGGCCTCGGAAACCCCCGCTGCGATGAACAGCGAGATACCGCTTCCTATACCCCATTTGGACACCACCTCATCCATGAGGAAGATGATGTAGGACCCCAGGAACATCTGGAGGATTATCAGCAGTTTTGCTCCCGTACTGCCGAATGCACCGGTAAAGGAACTGGAAGGTACCAGGTAACCGAAAACCTGTGGTACCGCTTCGACTATGATCATCACGATAACCAAGAGCTTGAGAACTGATTGATAACAAGCCTTGTCATCACTGTCCGTAAGGTCCAGTCTGATTATCTTCGCACCCACGAACAACTGCATGATGATGGATGCAGTGACGATCGGCCCTATTCCGAGTTGTAACAGAGATCCAGAGGCTCCGGCCATTATCGTCCTGTATTGGGCGAACAGGTCGAGAGTATCGGCTTGGTCGAGTCCATAGATGTAGACATTGGTCATCACGAAATAGACGACCATTACCACTACTACCCACATCATCTTCGTCCTGAAATGCACATGACCTTCGGGACGGGTGACCGCGGGCAACCTGTCAGATATCGGTTTGAACTTGTACAACAGGCTCTTCTGCTCTTCTGCCATTTCTCTCTACTCCTCGGTTATCCTCACTCTTCTACGGATTCGTCGGCATCGTCGCAACCGACGATGGAACCGCCGGCCGCAACGATCTTCTCACGGGCTTGCACGGAGACCTGGGCAACTGTCACGTTGACCTTGACTCCGACATTCCCTGTTCCCAAGAGCTTGTCGATTCCGGCTTCGGTCAGGTCGACGTTGTACGTGTCCCCGTCCTTTGAAGCGAAACCGAGTGAAACATAACGGTCAAGCTGCGCTTCAAGTTCATTGACATTGATGGTACTGTTGGCATGGACGGCACACTGCGGTCTTTTGAAACCGTAATGCCCAAAGTGGTATCTGTCATTTTTCAACATGTATATCCTTTTGGTCTTGCCGAGGCCCGCATTTCCGCGACCTCCCATTATGCCCGCACCTCTCCCGGATTTCTTTCCGCGACCGTGTGTTCTCAAACCTCTAAATTTCCTGGTTCTGCTTGGCATGTTATCACCTAGAGCATCCTGGCGATGAGATCGTTGATCGCTTCGCCTCTATATCCGAGGGCACCGCCGTTCTTGTACGAGCGTTTGTTACCCTCGTATCCTTTGATGGGAGGATGCAAACGGAAGACGACCTTAGCGCCTTCCACATCCTTCATCCTGTAGTTGTCCGCGATTATGGCCTTCGCCATCTCGTCTGCATTTTTGAAGTCCGAGTTCTCTGCGAGATATTCATCCGAGATCTCAACATCGCCTGCGAGCCTTCCACGCACGCGTATCATATCGGAGAGCGTCTTCTCATCGATCTCACCGTACGTTACGTAGTCCTTTATCTTCTGGAGCATTCCTTTCATCACATCGTTCTCAGGGATCACCACACAGTGGTTCACCCTGGTAAGACCGAGGATGTCCATCGTGTACTCGACATCACGGTTGACGTCAGGCTGTCCACGTACACGGATTACTGCAAATGTCATCTTCACTCCTCCGTCTTGCTAACATCAGACTCGATGGTGTTGATACCTACTGGTCCGGAAACGATGTTCTGCTTCTCAGCCTGCTTGTCCGTGACTCTCATCATGGATGTCATTCTGAGAGCTTCGAACGTCGCAAGTGCATAGTTGACCTTCGTTTTGGTATTGCCTCTTGCGAACCCCCATGCATCTTTAACACCTGCAAGGGTCAGCATGCTCTTGGCAACGTCGCCTACCGCGAGAGTAATTCCGCGAGGCGCTGGTTTCAGGGTGACTTCAACGGAGCCGCACATACCTATCACTTCGAAAGGCAACGAATGAGGCTGCCCGCATCCGCATTCCCATGACCCGCATCCTCTCTTGATCTCAATGATGTTCAGCTTGGCATTGTCGATTGCCTTCCTTATGGACGGCCCGACCTCTTTGCCTTTAGCCCTTCCGATTCCTATGAAACCGTCACCGTTTCCGACGATGCATGTGACAGCGAACCTGACCCTTCTTCCCGAGTCCGTCATCCTCTGAACCATGTTGAGGTCTATGACCTCATCCTGAAGTTCTGGAAGCAAGATATCGACTATCTCGGCCTCGCGAAGAGGGAGTTTCGTTGCAAGTGCATCGCTCATGGTTGTGACCTCGCCGTTAAGGACCATATGTCCAAGTCTTGTCTTCGGGATCCAGTCCATTCTACTCAGCCTCCATTTTATCTTTGACACTGCTAACCGCAGCTTCTATGCCATCATCGATGTGCTTTCCGTTTATTCTGTCCTCTTCCGGGAGAACTTCTTCTCCGTGGGGAACCTCTAGACCGGCATCGCACATACCTGCAACCGTTGCGAAGAGAACTCCGCCGTGTTTTGGATTCTGCATGCCTATGTCAAGAACTGCATATTCTATTCCGGCTTTCAGCGCTTTCTTTCCGGCAAGGTATCCAGTGAGATATGCCGCGGGGGTGCTTACACAACTGTACGTCCACCCATACCTGCTAAGCTCTCTGGATGTTGCTGTTGCAACGACCCTGTCGCCCTCCATTCCGAATTCCTCGAACTGGATTGTCACGTTCTTGTTGGATCTCCTGACGACTGCCCTGAGCTCTCCTCCTCTGAGAAGTTTGCGACGGGTGTAATAGTCGGTAAGGCCATCCCTTCTTCTGCGGAACGCGACCTTGTATCTAGGTCCTGTTGCCATCAGTTCTCCTCCTCCTTCAAGTCTCCTGCGTTAATCATATGCATTCTGAGATTCCTGCGGCTCTTGTAGACGCCACCCTTCGCTCTCATGTAGTACAATCTGTACACCGATGGTGTGATCTTACCGTCCGCGCGAAGAGCCTTCAGTTCATCACGGATGGGCCTGATTACGGAGATCCACCTCCTCTTACCAGAGATACGAGCGTAATACGTCCCTTTCCTGCTTCCCGGGCCCTTCCTCTTGCCTTTGGCCTTCTGACCGGCGATGTATCTGATCCTACCGTATGATGTACCGTACTTCGCCTTGGCCTTGATCAGACCCGATGCTATCCCTGTGCGTATATCCGCACGGGTGATGCACTCTGAGATCTCCTCGATCTTATCGGGGTTGAACCATACTCTGTTCTCACCGCATTTGAGGATCTCCGCTGCCATTCTTCTTTGGTTCTTAAGATCCATGCTCACACCATCCTGTTCAGTACCCTGATGCCGAGTTCTGCGGCTCTCTCCTCGATCGCCATCCTCTTCTTGGTTCCGACGGTTCCGCCTATACGGACGGCCTGAACCTTAGGATCGATCGCATCGAGTCCTTCTGCGTTATGGACGAGGACCTCTTCGAAACCTGACGGATGAAGATTCCTGACAGACGCCGGTCCACGGAAACCTATATCCACCACCGGAGGACGTCTGGCGAGATTTCTCTTCATCTTCGAATGAATACCCTTGGGCCTTCTCCAACTCTCTCCGAGTTTGGCGTATCTGAACCACTCCTGCCTCTTGAAGGCTGGGCGACGTCCACTGATAATTGCCCTTTTTGCAAGTCCGTCCGTGGTCTCCTTGTCGAGCACGGGTTTGATGTTCGGCACATAGACGCCCTCGTCCGTGCCTTCTTCTACGACCTCCACACTCGTTTCGGCGGCCTTGCCTGCCTTTGCTTTATCAGCTGCCCTATCGGCCTTCTTCCCGGCTTTATCGGCTTTCTTATCCGCAGACTTCTCAACCTTGGATACTGCCTCTGTGGTTGACGTTACCTTGAGCTGCCCCTGCCATTTCATGACCGTCTTGGGTCCTACCCCGGACAGCTCTTTGATGATCTGCTTTACAGTGTCCTCGTTCTCGAGGGCTTTGGAAAGATCGGCAACAGATTTGATGCCCATCTGTTCCAGTTCGGCCAAATTTGCTTCCTTCAGACCAGTTAGATCTGTAAGCGTCTTGACGGTCATTCTTTCACCTTGTGAGATTTCTCAACGATGTATATTCCATCCTGGAATGTCCTCTTGTCGAATCCGCCCCTGGATGTTGCCTTCTCGATATTGGCCGCCGTTTGTCCGCAGGCCTCGATATCGTTTCCTTCCACGGTCACATCGGCCCCTGCCACTTTGACCTTGCATCCGCCAACGATATTCGCAAAACGGGGTGCATGGCCTCCCATGTAGTTGTCGATCTGGACCTGGCTGCCCTTTACGGCCACTTTCATCGGAAAATGTGAGAATACGACCTTGAGGTGGTAGGTGAATCCCTTGGTCACACCTCTGATCATATTGTTCAGATGAGCATCGAAAGTACCTACCATGGCCTTTTCCTTGATCCTGGGGTACTCACAGCTCACATTGATCTTATTTCCGATGACGGCGACCGTTACGCGAGGGTGCGCGAAGTTTCTGCTCAATTCACCCCTCGGTCCGTGGACCTTTACAGTGTTTCCGTCCATAGAGACGGACACTCCATCGGGGATGGCGATGGTACTTTCGATTTTCCCTGCAACTGTCATCTTTATTCCTCTAATATACGAACGCTAATAGTTTTCCGCCGACTCCGAGTTCTCTGGCATGTGTATGGGTGATCACACCTTCGGTGGTGGTAAGTATCAGAACACCAAAATCCTGGGCTGGCAGGAATCTTGACTCGAATTTCTCGAGATCGGTGGTTTTGACCGAGTATCTCGGCTTTATCACACCGCAATTGTTGATCGCCCCTTTCATCATCACACGGAACTTTCCGGCCTTTCCATCTTCGACGTACTCGAACTGATTGATATATCCGTAATCCTGCATAACCTTCAGCACACGGCCTATGAGTTTTGAGGACGGTTGGATAAGACATTCGCTCTTTCCGATCTCAGCGGCATTTTTCATGACGGACATAGCGTCATTCAATGGGTCACTCTGCATTTATGTCACCTCACGAATACTTCTTGAACCCCAATTCCGGGGCCATTTCCCTGAAACACTGACGGCACAGGTGCATTCCGTATCTTCTGATAATGCCTCTGCGACGGCCGCACCTTGTGCAGCCCTTGGACCTGCCAAATTCCTTCTTGGGTTTCATTCAATCACCTTAACCTTGAAATTATCCTTCATGAACTGGATACCTTCGTCGCGGTTAACACGGTGTCGTGGAGGTATACGCCTCTTGCATATGGACCGCTGGGTGATCCTGTTGCCCGCCCTTCTCAGAACGACGTTGACATCCATCCCGAATATTCCTATCTCCGGGTCATATTTCATTCCCTCGAAGTCGGTGTAGTCGGTGATCCCGAACGACATGTTGCCTTCCTTGTCAAAGGAGTACACGGGTATACGGTACTCTCTTATCGATAGAGCCCTGTCGATGAAATCCTTGGCGGCATCGCCTCTGAGGGTAACTTTGCATCCGAGGGGCATCCCCTTACGGATGGCAAGATCCCTGTTGATCGTCCTCGACATGGTCTGGACCGGCTTGTGTCCGGTAATCATCTCAAGGACTTTCTGAGCTTTCTGAAGTCTCTCTCCTGCTTCTCCAACACCGATGTTCACGACGACCTTTTCGACGCGGGGTGCTCTCATTGTATTCATAAGCTAGCCCCCGGTACCTCGATCGCCGGCGTATCCTTCCCGATGACGAACACGTTGTCCTTGACCGTCTCGGTCCCGTCCTTGAATTTAACGACATTCGGCACGGCACCTCTTACCACTACGTACTCTGAGACAACTTCGATCTTCCCGGCGTGTTTTCCTTTGCTGACCATCGCCGAGGCACCCTCCGCAAGCGGATAGACCTCCAGTATCTTTTGCTCCAGGACGTCCAGCTTGAGGACGTCACCGGTCTTGTACTGGTTCTTGTCCAACGTTATATTCCTTCCGTCATGGAGGTTGAGTTGGATCTTTCCCTCTTTGATCTTGGTCTTGCCCTCGATCCTGCAGAGTTTCCAAGCTGCATCCTCCTTCGATATCTTCTCAGCGGTGAGTTTGCCCTTGTCCGTCATCAGTATACGGTAATACAGGTCCATTTTCGGGATGGAGAGCGTGTCCATGAATCCGAGAGGCTCCTTCGGACTCCTCACGGGTTTTCCGTCGACCAAAAGTGCACGGTCTCCTATTATTCTCTTCGCTTCCCTTGCAGTATCGCACACAGCGAGCATGTCTCTGAGCACCAATGCCGCAGAAAGACTGTATTCGATGGAGTGCGCTCCTGGTGACTGTTTTGTCGCCCAGACACTTACCTTCCTTTTCAGAGGCCAGGATCTAGGCGCTGCCAATCTCTTCAAATGATCGCTCATTGTTTAGCCTCCTTGTTCTTGGAGAGTGAATCCTTCCTCCATGCATCGTCAAGACTCAACTTGGTGATGACGAGGTTGGATGCGTGAACTGGACGCGCTACCGATGTTCCGTCGGCCTGATCGATGGTCACGCCTTCTACAGTCACGCGTCCGCTCTTGGTGATCACGCTCAACACTTTCCCCTCCACTCCGCGGATGTCCTCGTTACCGCGCAACACTGTGACCGTATCGCCTTTGCATACCCTCGCGGTGCGGACACCGAATTGTTTGCGAAGGTCATCGCTCAGATGCGCCGAGAGCATCTTCCTCTTGACATGGGCGGGTGCGTTTGCCTGGGCCTTTCTCTGAGTCCTTGCTTTGCTGCTAGTCATCCTTCACACCTCACACAATAATGTTTGCGGTCGCGGAGACACGGGGCCACCTCTCGGCGGCCTCTCTCGCGACGGGCCCTTTTATGTCCGTACCTTTGGTCTCGCCCGTGTCGGTCGTGATGACCGCGGCGTTGTCTTCGAAGTATACCATGGTTCCGTCAGGGCGCCTCATCGGACGTCTCTGACGGACGATGATCGCGAAAACGATCTGCCTTCTCATGGCCGGGGTCCCTTTCTTCACCGATGCGATGACAACGTCACCGACACCCGCGCAGGGAACACGTCTTGCAACCCCGTGGTATTTGGGAACGGTGATTATCTCTATCTGCTTCGCGCCTGTGTTGTCCACAACATCAAGACGGGATCCGTTCTGAAGCCCCCTGGTCTGTCTTCCAGCTACTCCTTTCATCTCAATCCCTCTTCTCGATCACTACGAAGGACACGGTCTTGCTGAGCGGACGGCACTCCATTATCTTCACGTGGTCGCCTGCTTTGAGATCGAAGCATGCTGGCGCGTGGACCGAATACCTGTTCGTCCTTTTCTCGTATCTCTCGTATTTCTTCTGATATTTCAGATAACTGTGTTCAACCACAACCGTCCTGCTCATTCTGACCGTTGTGACCTTACCCTCTATGACCTGTCCTCTGACCGATAAACTGCCGTGGAACGGACAATTTACGTCATTGCACTCTGCCTTGGGAGGGTTGATGTTGATTCCGATGTCTTTAATTTCTGCTGTCATGAATTCACCTAACCTTCTTTATCCTATCCTCTGGTCGGTGTAGTATTTCTGTTCCTCTAACGATGATCTCTTTGCCTTCGTACGTGAATTTGAACTCATTGCCTGATTTAGGTACCATTTTCTCAGTTCCGGCCGAGTCTATGGTGAACATGTTCCTCGTCTCATCAACGACTACACCGGATAATCCGGAATAGCATGGTGCCGACAGCACTTCCACATCCAATCCAATAAGTTCCATTCTCATGAAATCACTCTTGTTCATTTACCTAACTTCCGTCTTGAAGCCCATATCCTCCAAAGCGATCTTTACCTTCTTCTTGTGATCCCCCTGGAGTTCTATGCGTCCGTCTTTGGCTGTGCCGCCGGCAGCGCACTTGTTCTTCAGCTGCTTTGCGAGGTCGTTGATGTCTATATCGTTCTCATCGATACCATCGATGACTGTGACCGTCTTTCCGTATCTGCGGCTGTCGATAGAGATTCTAACGGACTGCTGCTCACGCGCGATCTCCTCGCACATGCACAGTTCCTTAGGCAATCCACATACCGGGCAAATTTCCGCCATTAGAGTTCTTCCTCCTCCTTCTGGACGGTCAGAATGCGAGCTATTTCGGTTCTCAGTGCTCGGATCGCCCCAGGATTGGCTGGAGCACCTCCCATCGCGGAGACCCCTCTCTCGTGCATGAGTTCGTTGCGAAGCTCTTTGAGCTTGTGATTGCGCTCATCCGCGCTCATATCCCTGATTTCAGACGCTCTGAGTACCATCTCACTGCCCCTCCTCTTTCACATCATCATCGACAACGCTCATAGGTACTGGCACTTCTGCAGCGACCTGTACTTCTGGTGCTTCTGCGAAAAGATCCGGGAACTTTGTCGCCGCCTCGGTCTTTCCGAGGATTGCCGTGTCTGCGGGAAGCTTTGCATCCGCTGCCATTATTTCCACGGTAACCCCTATGATACCCATCTTCAATTTCGCCACGGCGTAACCGTGATCGATGAATGTGGCTTTCGGTTCACCGCAGAACTTGATGTATCCTTCCTTGAACTTCTCAGTTCTGTGTCTCTGGCCGGTAAGCTTTCCAGCGATTATTATATGACATCCCTTCGCACCGGAATCCATGACCCGGCGCACTGTGGAATGTCCCGCTCTGCGGAAATGCCAGCCCCTCTCAAGGGAGAAGGCCAGCTTTTCTGCCATAATCTGCGCATTGAGATTCGGGTTCAGAACTTCCTGAACCTCGATCTGCGGATTCTCGAATCCGAACTTTTCCTCGATCGCTATGGTCAGATTCTTTATGGTCTGACCTTTCCTTCCGATGACGAGTCCGGGGCGCTCCGTCGTGAGGATCACACGGGTTCCCATAGGGGTCCTCTGGACGTCAAGTCCTCCGAATCCCGCACGGCTAACCTCCTTCATGAGATACTCTTTGAGGAGAACCCTGCGGATATTCTCGGCAACGAATCTTCTTTCTGATGCCATGTTTACTCTACCTCCTCTATGATTACCTCGAGGTTGACTGTTTCCTGATTCCACTGGGTGGCCCTTCCGTGTGCCCTTTGCATGTGACCCTGTATGGTCTGTCCTCTGGATGCTGTGATGGTCGTAAGCACCATGTTACTGGTGTTCAATCCCTTGTACTCAGCATTGGACATGGCACTCTTTATGACTCCCATGACCGCGGTTGCTGCCTTCTGAGGATATCTTCCGGGACCTACTCCCGGCTTATGCGAGACACGCTTGTTGTATCTTCTCAGCGGTACAGCTCTCTTAAGCTCGATGACCTGCTCAAGCGTCGCGATCGCCGTCTCCACCTTCATTCCACGGATCATTCCACAGATCTCACGGGTGAACTTCGGGGAGATCTGAATCTCTTTTCCAATCGCCTTCGCGGAGATGTCGGGGTCTGCTGTCATTGTATATCCAAACATTCTAAACACCTCACTTCAACGGCATGAACTTCGAAGATCTGGTCGCACCCACTCCAGGTCCGGAGTGCAGCGGAGCCTTCCTCGTAATTACGAATTCTCCGATGAAATGTCCGATCATTTCGGCCTTGATCTCTACGTCCTTGAATTCCTTCCCGTTGTATACGCTCACGGTCTTTCCCACGAACTGCGGGATCACCGGCAGGTCCCTGTGGTGCGTCCTGACGGTCGCACCTTCCTCGGCATCCTTCAGGTTGTCGAATAAAAGCTGCTGCTCGTAGTTCAGCCCACGCAGATACGTCCTTCTAGATCTCGAAGGCATAAGCCCCAGGACTTCGTCGAAGGACATAACGAGTAGCTCTTCCATGGTATAACCGCGGTACAGGAACTCCTTCTTCCTTCTTGCCTGGATTGCACTTGCCTTCTTCCTGGACTTTCTCCTGGTGGCCTTTGCTGAACCTGCAATAATCTTTGATTTTGCCATGTAGTTCACTTCCTCCTGTTCTTCTTCTGGGGGGCCAAACGTCCAACCTTCTGACCAGGCCATGCGTTACGGCTCTTCGTACTCGGTCCACCGACGTGCTTATGGCTTCCACCACCATGCGGGTGATCGACCGCATTCATCGCAACACCGCTGACATGGAAATATGCCTTCGATGATGAGCTCAGGGCATGGAATTTCTTTCCCGCCCTTCCGAGAGGCTTGTCGGTTCTCCCTCCGCCTGCCACCACACCTACTACGGCACGGCAGTTGGAATTGAATTCCTTCAAATCTCCGGACGGCATCTGAACGATGACCGATGCACCTTTGCTGACGACGGTTGCGGATGCTCCTGCGACCTTTACGAATTTCCCTCCGTCACCCGGGATGCCTTCGATGTTATGTACGAGGGTACCTTCGGCAATGATGGAAAGCGGCAGGATGTTTCCCGTTACGATTTCGCCAGATCCGACGGATATCCTCTGTCCGACCTTGACTCCTTCAGCTGCGATCTGATAATCCAATTTCTTTCCTTCGAACTTGACCTTGGCGAGAGGCGATGTCCTTCCGGGTGCCTGAATAAGATCCACTACCACTCCCGTTCCTTTTTCAAACGCAGGAAGTCTCACGTCGTCGACGTGCCTGTGGCTGGGAGAGCGGTACTGGGAGCCTCCTGCTCCCCTTCTCTGAGTTCTCAATCTCTTTCCCATATTCACTCACCTCAGAATACTCCGACCCTCATACCGACATCCTCTGCCGAGTAGCCTTCTGCAAGTCGTATGATCGCATGCTTTCCATCCTTCTGGATCCTGGTACAGACCTTGCTGACCTTCACTTCGAAGCGCTCCTCGAATACAGTCTTGATCAGCGCTTTGTCCGCGTCCCTGTGGACCAAGAACTCGATCTTGTTCCCGTCTTTGAAGTCCTGTGTCGGAGTCCCGGCCAGGTGGTTCATAGACTTTTCTGTGACGAAAGGTCTGATGAGTACATCGCTCTGTTTCATTGGGTCCACTCTCCTATCTTGGCAATGGCCGATTTGGTATAGACCGTGAGCCTTCCTGCATCTCCGCCGGGAGCCAGGATCGCTGCATTCAATCCACTTACCGCTTCGACCTGCACACCGGGCAGATTGTCAGCTCCCTTGAATACAGGGAGATCCCTTTCCGAGACAACGAGGAGAATCGATACCGGCGTGCGGTATTTCCTGTTCCTCATGGTCCCGCGACCTGCACGGATCTTTCGTCCTTCCTTTGCACGTTCGACATCGTAACCGAGACCGATCTTGTCCAATACGCCGTATATCTCCGAAGTGACGGATATGTCCTGTATTGCATCGTCTACGACCACTGGGAAGGATACGTTATCATCGAACTGATGACCGCGGGCCTTCACACAATCCGCATCGCCGGTCGCGGCGAGCGCGGACTTACGTGCGAGGATGCGCTCTTTCTTATTGACCTTTAGTTCCCATATCCTCTCGACCATCGGAGGATGCGCTCTGCGTCCGGAAACGTTGTTGGGTGACTCTGTGGCTTTTCTCCCGTCGTGTACACGCTGAACACGCGCCACCCCACGTCCTTTTCCCCATGTGCTGACGGAATGCCTCATACCGGATTTCTTGTTGGGTCCGTATGCCTGCCTTTTATTGGCTGCGGCCGCAAGCACCGCCCTTTTGATTACGTCGGGCCTGTACGGAGTACTGAAGGCTGTTGGAACGTCGACCTTACCGGCGACCTCTCCACTGGCCGAATAGACGTTTGTCTGTGCCATTTACTTATACCCCCTGTTTTGATTCGGTCGAGATATACGTGATGCTTACCTCAGTTATTGCCTTCTTGGGCATCCTGGTAGGATCCCTCAACCTGATGAGTCTCTTGGCTGGTCCGGGTACTGATCCATAAACGAGAGCGTATGTGTTGACGACATCTCCGTAGTTGAGGAATCCGCCCTTGGGCGTGATCTCTGAACCTTCCGTTCCAATCTTGATCAGCTGTTTGTTGAATTCGGTCCTCTGATGGTATCCCATCTGTCCGGATCCTGGGACCGTTCCTCTAAGGTATCCGGGCCTCTTAGGTCCAGAGTTACCTATTCCACGGCGATGTTTGCTGTTCTTGTGCGAAAGGAGCTTTACCCCCCAGCGCTTGGTGACACCTTGGAATCCTTTTCCTTTCGTCACGGCGATCACATCCACGAGACCGCCTTCGGCCGCGAAATCATTGATCCCCACATCTGTGCCGAGGATCTTCTTGGCGTATCCTATCCTATCGTCGATCGATCCGCCGCCTATCCTCAGTTCCATCATGTCAGGGACTTTTTTGGGAACCCCCTTCACCATTTTGGGCTGTGTATAGGCTATGACGCGAACATCTTCGACATCTACACCATCATACTTTGCGAACGAGGCCGCATCGTGGTTCTTAGGCACGCTCAGGCGTTTCGAGAGCAGAGGATCGAGATCCTGTGCCCACACCTCGCCTGCGGTCTTGAGCCCGTAGATCGTGTTCTCGTAGAGCCTTACTGCTGCTATCTTCATCGGCGGGACCTCAAGTACCGTTACCGGGACCTGGAGTTCCATACCGGATGTTGTGCTCTTCGCACGCTTATCGACCATGAAAGCGTGCGTCATACCGGCCTTATAGCCGGCAAAACCTTGGATTTTAGGGGCTCCGCTAATGTCGGGCCATGAATCAAGGCGGGGTGTTTGGGACTGCGCTCTCTTCCTAGGACCGTATCCCTGTGATCCCCTCTTCGGACGTCTCCTTTGTGACATGTTTCACATCCAGCGAGAGTGTCTTCGCTAATCTCGCGTATCAGTCGATCTCAACGTCTTAATCCTCGACCGTGACACCGTATCCATCTCGACAATTCCTATATGAGATCGGACGAGGGTTGCGTCACGCATTGCCCATGGTGTCTGGTCGAACATCTAGCGTGTTAATCTGAAAATGGTATAGACCCCCCGTATATAAAGATTGGGTGTCTCATATAAGAAAGGACGGGGAGGGAACGACCCTTACACGTTTCCTTTTTTCGCCTTCTGCTGGGCCCTTTTCATGCGTGCCTTGGCGTCAAAACCAGTTGCTTTTTCGGCAAATATGTTCAATCGTCTCTTGCTGTCCAGGATGGCATCGTCGGTGAGTCCGACCTTGTTGGTCTCGGTTACGATCTCCATTTTGTCCTTAGAGACCACCTTGATCTTTATGACGGACATGACACCGTACGAAGAGACGTAATATTCTCCGTCGGTATCAACGCTGCCGAACACCTCTTTGATCATCGCCGGGAGTAAGTCGCCCTCCACATTCTTGAACCAGCCCTTCTTGATATCGTAGTCCATCGTTTCACTTCCTGATCATCAAATCTTCGTCGAATCCACGGTCCAGGTCTGCTGCCGTACCGAGCATTGTCTCAGATTCCATGTAGTTCCTCCACCTGTCGATACAGTCACATGTGACCGCAAGGTCCTTAACGTTTTGCGTGAAAGAGAATCTCTCGACCGCATCCAAGACCCTCTTGTCACAATCACCACAGTTGTGCACACCCCTTTGAGTCCCTCCTCCAGAAGGCGACGACATCAGTCTCGAATCGACTGTACCAGCAGCTTGTTTTAATACCTCCACCAGAGACCATATCCACGGCGGCCTATAGTCTCCTCTTTTCCATATCCTCTCAACTAGTGTCCCCCTCTGGACATTCACCGGATTTATGGATATTTCGTCGGAAAATGGATCGGCATAGTGTATCGATTCCACTGCACTCCGTATCGCCGCAGTCTCCTGCAGATACAGCGGTTTGAGTAGCAGGTATGTACGTACCGTGAGGCCCGCATCCTTTGCAATATACCCCGCTGCTCTGATATCGTCCGGTGTGAACCCTTTGTTTATGCTCGTCCTCAGTACTTCCTCGTTGCAGCTCTCCAGGCCCAAAGATACCGTGACAGAACCCGGAACTGTCGATATCACATCAGATGTTATGAACTCCGGACGGCTTTCGAAAAGTATGCGTTTGCAGTCGGAGAACGCGTCGAAGATCTTGTTACGGACCCCCTCAGGTATCTCCTTTTCATCCAGGAAACTGCCAGAGGTGTATATCTTCACAAACGGTTCGTCGTCGTATCTCGATATGGCCTGATCGAGTTGTTTCAGGAGGTCTTCGGAAGTCACATCCTTCAATGATGCCGAACGGTAACCGCACATTGTGCATCCTCCTGTTTTGGCCCAGACGCACCCGCTCGTGCGCATGATCATGACCAATGCATCGACGACTTTGCCATCGACCATATCCTTCTCTTTCCACAGCGTCTCTAGCTGGTCAGGAGATCTTTTGTCCTTCATCATCTGATATTCCTGCAATCCGATGGTTGCAACGGTTATATTACTTACCCTCCGGCAGACCCTGTCCGAACCAAACCCGTTCTGCAAACTTTAATATGTATCCTTTCAATCATGAAACGACGCCCATGGTCAAGAACATCATCGTCATCGGATCAGGTGCCGCGGGTATGCCCGCTGCATCCAGTGCAAAGAGGGAAGATCCGACCGCAAAGGTCACGGTTTTTACCGAAGATGAACACATATCGTACTCGCCCTGCGTTATACCATGGGTCCTTGAGGGAAAAACAGGATGGGACGATATCATAATGCACAATGCCGAATTCTATGCCAAAGAGCGGGACATAACGGTTTTTACTAAAACGAAAGTTACAGCCGTCGACGGCGATAACAAAACCGTTACGGCAAATGGCAGAACATACGGTTACGACTCGCTGGTGGTAGCAACCGGAGGGAGTGTCTTCATACCTCCGATCCCCGGCATCGATCTCGAAGGTGTATTCGTCGTCAGGACCATAAATGACGGTAAGGCCATCGAATCCGCATTGAAGAACACCAAGACCGCTGTAATCGGCGGTGCAGGCGTTATCGGGTTGGAAGTTGCACTGGCCCTTCGTAACATGGGGAAAGATGTAACGGTGATCGAGATGATGGACCAGGTCGTTCCGCGCATCGCAGACAAAGATATGGCGGAGCCTGTCCAAAGGCATCTCGAAGAAAAAGGCATAAGATTCGTAATGAAGGCCCCGATCCAAGCGGTCAACGGCGAAAAAAAGGTTAAGAGTGTAACAGCGGCCGGTGAGGATTATCCCTGCGATATGGTGATATTCGCAACCGGCGTGCGCGCGAATCTTACCATCCCGAGTGCACTAGGTCTTGACATCGGACAACTGGGTGCGGTCATCGTATCGCCCACGATGCAACCCTATAGGAGGGGACGTTTGGTGAACGATATCTTCCTCGCAGGCGACGTGGTACAATGTCAATCGGCGATTGCAGCCGGACCCACGATGAGCCAATTGGGCTCAACCGCTGTGAGACAGGGAACCGTGGCAGGAAGGAATGCCGCCGGCAGAAAAGCCGTATCCGGTCCCGTGGCAAGCCCATGGGTCAGTGTAATAGGGGATATCCAGATCGCCGGTACCGGTCTCTCCCAGGGACTGGCATCATGGTATGGTATCAGAACTGTGGAAGGAAAGGCCATCGGCTTCACCCGTGCGAAGTACTACCCCGACGGAAAGCAGCTT
>Ga0172378_10001122_pt1 | contig 24391 bp, 32 predicted proteins | sample GrowelOW332metaG_FD_119755 | JGI IMG/M metagenome (GOLD analysis project Ga0172378, IMG submission 119755) | Groundwater microbial communities from an aquifer near a municipal landfill in Southern Ontario, Canada - Pumphouse #3_1 metaG | ecosystem: Environmental > Aquatic > Deep subsurface >... | reverse complement strand
TTTAATTCACTTGTTTATTTAATTCACTTGTTTATTTAATCTAACAACTTCATCAATCTGCTTATCTACTTCTGTATGGCAAGTATCCCATGCTGACTTTTTACATTTGTTAACATCGTCACCTTCTTCTAAGAACCACTCACCACCGAACTCAAATGTATAAAATGAGTTTCCAATCTTTACACTAGCTCTTGATACTGTATTAAATTTATCTAACTTCATCTTGCACCTTAAAATATAACTTATCTTCTGGAAATACAGTGTTATAAACTGCAATCATTCCTTGAACATATGCTGACAGTGAGGATTCAAGTTCTTTAATTTCATCCGTGCCTTTATTTATTGCTGAGAGGAAGTTAAGGTCCTCAGTAGCGTGTTCAATAATGCTTATGACGTATGATTTTGTTTCTTCATAATTCATGCTTATTTCTCCTTTTTAATGGTTAATCTTTGTGTTACTGTGATATTAGTAAATCGTGCTAATGTTTCTGGATTAATGTTTCCTACATACAGCTCATTTTCGAGTGCATCATAATCAATGACTTCTACTGTTTTTACTAGATTAATATTGTTATCTTTAAAATATTGAATCAATTTCTCTTCGTTAAACGATTCTTTCTTTGTCTCAGAAACGGTGGCAATGTATCCTCCACCAGAGAATGAATTTTCACCTGTTTCCAGTGCGGTAGATTTAATTAATTTACCATCTGAATCTATCTTCTTCTTAAGGATCTTTTCTTCATCCTTGTTTTTACCATACCGTTCTACCACTTCTGTTAACTCCATGTAATCATTGATACTCATTGGTGTATCCTCCTTTATTTAATGAGCTTATTATATATCAATGATATTTTACTGTCAACAATTTTCTGAAAAAAACTTCTCTGCTTCTGACTTCTCTCTTTTATGGACATAGGTAGGATTAGTATAATTAGACAATAACCCTCTCTCATCCCTTATTCTATTCTGGAATCGTGCTAACTCTTCTATTTGCTTCATTGACCACATACGTGGCTTTCCTCTTTCATGTTTTAATACATATGGGATAGGAAGTATTATCTTATCTAATACTCCATCCTTAATACTTTTCTTCTCCCAATTATACCACAGGGTTATTGTAGGCTTAGATATACCCAACATTTTACAAACTTCTTCAACTCTATACATATTATGACAATAGGAAATTAACTAATTCTGTTTTATTCTTTTCTTTAACACCATCAATTAATATTTCCGATATTTTTCCTTTCTGATAAATTAATTCATGAATACGCTCATCTATTGTATCCTTACACATAATCGAGTATACTGTAACTTTCTTTGTTGTCCCTATTCTATGTGTCCTATCTACAGCTTGTTCAAATAAAGCACTATTCCAGGGTTCATCCATAAATATCACTACTGTACCCGCTGTAAGGGTTAATCCTGTACCCATAGCACCAATCGTTCCAACGATTACTTTACACGCATCCTCTTCCATAAACTTCTTTTCTTGTTCTGTTCTGTCTACATCTTTAACCTCTCCTGTTATTGTTGCCGTATTATATTCCTTTAATCTATTGCACACCTCTTTAGTAACGTTTGTCCAATTACTGAAAACCACACATTTCTCTCCATTACTTACTGCTTCTTTTACTATTTCTTCCATTTTATCTAGCTTAGCACTTTCATTAACTGAGGTAGACAATATTCCTGGATATCCTGTACACTGCCTTAGCCGGATAAGAGAAGCTAAAGGAGAAGGAGAGAGAATAACTTTATCAATATCTTCTTGTATCTGTTGCACTATATCATAGTAAAGTGTTTTCTGTTTTGGAAGCATATCTACATAAGAATCAATATACATTTTATCCGGCAAGTCAATAACATCTTCTTTAACCCGCCTTAACATCATCATATCAAGTGTATCTGTTATCTGCTCCATATGTTTATATCCTATAACTTGATACCCACCAAAACCCCCCATCACACAAAAGTGCTGTTTAAATTGATAAAAACTGTGATTCTCATACCCCAGCCACTTTAGTATAATAAACAAATCGAGTGGAGAGTTCATTAAAGGAGTGCCTGTCATAGCAAGTTTATAGTCTGGGTTTGATTTTAAGAATCCTTTAGCTTGTTGAGATGCAGGGTTTTTACATGCATGTAGTTCATCTGCTATTACCATTTTAATCTTATTTTTACATAAGTTCTTTATCTTATTAGCAAAATCTACTGAGCGGAAAGATTCTATGTTTGTTATTAAGAAATAAGGAAGTTCATCTATTTTTAGTAAATCTTCTAACTTTTCTTTTGTACTCCCAGCCTTTACTGCCCCACTTCTTTTATACCGCGTTCCTAATATATATGCACTGTAATCTGTATGTTTATTCACTTCATTATACCAATTATACTTAAGCGAATTAACCCCACAGACTATTAAACAGTGTTTCCAGTTATATTTTTCTTTATTAATTTGTGCTATATATATTGCCTGTAATGATTTACCGACACCCATTCCGTCAGCAAGTAACCACCTATTATTGTGCCTTCCATACTCTATTCCATCTAATTGATAATCAAACGGCTTTGTTTTAAATTCTATCATATTACCTCCTAATGTTATTATAACATAACTCTTTAATAAGGTAAAGTAAAAGACAGTGTATTAATACACACTGTCTTAATATATTTATTAAATTTTTTCTACATAAACCTCTCCATCTCCGTATTTAGTATCACAGATAGACTGAAATTGACCTATTTTTGTTGAATCCCACGCAACGTTAATTATTATTATATGATTTCGGTCTCCAAAAAACATATTGTGCTCTATAAAAAATTCAAGTGATTCATACGTAACATTCGGACAATAAAACCGTTCTGTTTGTTGTCCGTTATCTATATATACATCAGTTAAATTAGTGCAACCAAAAATTAGTCCTCCCCCAGTTTCAAAGTTATCTGGACATTTAATAGATAAATAGGTTAAATTTTCACAGTTACTAAATAATCCCGTTGCATTTACACTATAATTACAGTCTATTTCAAAATTAACTCCTTTTTTTTTATATTTATATTTCCTAAATTAGTCAGCGAATCACAATTTTCAAACATACCATCAAAATCATTACAGTTATTAAAATTTATAGGTAAAAACGTAACTAAATCATGACAGTTTGCCATCATATTTGAAACTGCTGTGACATTGTGCATATTATATTCTGGAACATATACAACACCTGAGTCTAAAAACATTTCAACCGCATTTTGTACGGTGCCCATTTATATCTCCTCTCCTTCAAACGGCGTGCCTATATACATATCTGTTGTATCACACCCAGCGGGTATAACGAAAGTAGGTTTTACCTGTAATCCGCTTTCCATGAACATCTGCATCATACTCATGACATTAGCTGTATTAAATTCAGGTACAGATGGTAAAGACGTACAGAACATAAACATCATACTCATATTACTAACACTTATCGTATTAAATAAAGGAACTGACGTTAGTGACCTACAATCCCCAAACATATTATTCATAGAAGTTACTTTACCTGTATCAAATAGAGGAACAATTGTTATAGAACTGCATCCACTAAACATACTGCCCATATCAAGGACATTAGCTGTATTAAATTCAGGCACTGTTGTTAATAAAGGACAATTAAAAAACATTCCTCCTGTACTTGCACAAATTTCTGGTAAGTACATCTCTTCTACACTAACTAAGTTTACCCAATTTTGGAATAAATTAGATGCATCCGATGTAATTTCTGCGGCAATGTATTCAACAATTGATGTAATTCCATCTTTATTGTTATTGAAAAGTAAATCGGAGTCATTTTGAAGTGTTTTTGCTCTAATATGAATAACATACTCACCGTCATTTTCATATGTATGTGCAACTTCTGCATATACACCTTGAGATGCTTTCGATATATTTCCGTCACCCCAATCCACATAACTGACTTCTGTTATCTGTGTTCCGTTTATCATAAACGACATACTACTCAACGATGTGTTATACACAAGTACTAATTCTGTCCTATTATATTCTCCTATTACATCTCCGTTATGGTCTAACCAATCATCTTCTAATAATATATCATCACCCGGTCCACCATTATCATCCGTGTACCACGGATAATCGGGTGATGGTGACGGCTCTACTATTGGTTCATCTAACTTAACCCCTAAAACCATTAAATTTGATTTAAATTCCGGCATTACAAAACTCATTATAGCTCTCCCTCCTTCTAGGCACTTAGATTAGATGCTGTAGAAGTTGCTTCTTCAGAAACAGTTAATTTTATCCGGTAATTTGTTGCTACTACATTAACACTACCTCTAATATACATACGTATATTTGAAATAGGGCTAGAAGGTGTTCCAACAACACTAAGCTCACGCATTAAAGGCTTTAATGTGATTGCATCAGGGTTCCCGCTTGTGTTATAGCCTAACGATATATTGAACGTATCTAAACTTCCCGGAGATGTAAGAGTACCGGATAATACTTTCATCGTAAAACAGTATGTTTTACCCGAGTCAAACAGTACAGGAGATAGCCATGAGGAGGGCTTTGAAGAACCCCCCGATTCAAGGGTACGTACAAATTGAACATTCTCATCATTAGTGCCGTTATATGTTCCATTAATCTCAATAATACAGTCACTATATGTTGTATACGTTACACCATTTGAAGTAAGAGCTTGACCAGCATCCCAAAAAGGAGTTAGAATATTCTGAACAACAACTGAATCTGTTTTAGTTGCTTTAACCGATATTAATGTATTACCTGTTTTTTCAATCTTTACATATGTGTTAAAACTGATTAGATTATATCCTTTAATTAAACTTAATTTCCTCTCATCTTTTTCCGATTTTACGCCATTTATATAAAGATTCAAGGTAAGATAGCTACCATTTTCCGGTAAATCGTCAATATCGACTTGAGTAGAAAATATGATAGCCGGAATAGCCCCTGAGAAAAGATTAAATGTATCTTCAACTAAGGTAACCTCTTCGGATGTTACCTCAACAGCACTAGGAGTATCCTTTACAAATACATTAACGGCTGTGTCTTTTTCCTCTTGAAATTGGAAAGATGTCCCACTAGCTTCATCTACTGAGTCCTCTCTTGATTTACTTCCTTTACTCCCTATTTCCTGTGAATATAATTGAATATCGAATAACTCGTTAGTTAAAACATAATGATTATTATTGTTATATTTTACAAGTGTGCCTAAAGTTAATGATAAATCAGATACTTTTGTTATTAATTCCGCAGGTGTATATTGGATAAGAGATATCTTATTATATAGATTTGTAAGCATATTATTAATGCCCTCGTCAGGCATATTTAAAATAGTAAAATTATTCTTTATTCTGTATACTTCATTTCCTGTACCTATGTAATATTGAGTACCATTATCCTTTGTTAAAACTTCTATTCTATCTATTTTAGTAGTTAAAAAAGCCTCAACTGTTGACGCTCCTCTTACATTATCTGTTATATCAACTCCAACATTACTTAAAGAAATGTACTCAAATTTACCTTCTCTATTTATATTACCAAACACACCGTTTATTTGACATATAGACTTAATCATGTCCTCAAAAGTAAGACTCTCAATGAACATATTCTTTAGTATTCTAAACCCATCATTTATTAAGGACGTTGTAACTTCCTCTATTCCTAAGCTAGTTAATAATGTAGTCCTTATATAATTAATCGGTGGAGAAGAGTTTTGATTAGGAAATATATCATTATAAATATTTATAACATTTATATCCTTTAAGTAATAGTACATATCATATGCTACTACTTCTGTAAATGTATTTGCTTTTTTATAAGTACAACTTAAAACTTTTCCGTAAAATAAAGGTTCTTCTACATTATTTTCATTAATAATTGTAGCTCTTATCATTACACCTGCAAAGTCATTGTCTCCGATTAAATTAAACTGAAATTTATTTGAACATACATTTCCATACATTAAGCTTTCATCGTCAGATAGTATTTCAGATAATTTAAGAGAACCACTTATAATACCAGTAGTTATATCAGCATGCTCACCATTAGGGAACGTTATTTTAGTTGTTCTGCCCATATTAATACTCCACTAATGTAACTGAATAAGGAGAATACTTTATATCATTACTTGTTATATGCTCTATATCAAAAGATATGTCGGGGATATAGAAATAAGATGTTTTATATACGTTATCCTCATCATTCCAATATGTTACACTTATCTTCCTTTGTAATGCATCTACTGTTGCATTATTTATTATAGCTTGAAATGCCTGTTTCTTTGCTAAGTTAAACTTCTTTGTTGTAAATTCTATCTTTGTCTTTGTACCCATAGCAGTTACCCGGGTTAAATCCCGGGTATTATCGTCACGATACGCCACTATTTCTTCACGTTGGTTAGGGGTAGCTTTATATGTATTCTCCTGTATAAATGGGGTTAAATTACCCCCGCCAACCGCATTTAATAAATATCCTTCAAAAGCCATTTAATCCTCCTTAAAATGCACTCACACCAGTTTGTTTCTTATATGACGTATTCTGTGTTCTAACTGCTTTGAACACTTCTTTACCGTCTATTTCTATTATTATATCACCTTGTTGTGCCGGTGTCACCTTTTCCATTACCTCTGACAACGCCTGTTTAATTGTATCCAAAGGGGCTTCAATGTTTGTTCCCTTCTTCTGGTCGCCTAACATTGCTAAGAATGGGTTATTAGATGGGATAACAGCACCATTGGCCAATGCTGGAACAGAATAAGATGCTGTAGATAGCCCAGAAGTAGAATATGTACGAGTTGTAGAAGAACCAAACGAGAATGAAGGCATACGGATTGAACTTATCTTTTGCTGTAGCCATTGAATAGAACCAATTATTCCATCTATCCACCCTTTTACTGTATCTATAACACCTCTAATAGGTGCCATAATTCCATTGAATATGTTTACAACAGTATTACTAAATGTTTGCCATGCTTGCCTAGCACCTTCTATACCGATCTGCCATGCTTGCGTAAATCCGTCCCAAGCTGCTTTTATTGGGCCCCATATAGCATTCCAAATATCTGATATAGTTTTACATAAATTGTCCCACCATTGTTTAATAGTATCAATACCTGTTTGCCATGTCTGTTTAAATCCTTCCCATTTTTCAGAAATCCATCCAATAAATGTATCCCATAGAGTTTGGAAAAAGAAAATAACAGCTTCCCATGTATTACTAAAAAATTCAACAGTTACATTCCAAAAATCAACAAATCCTTGCCATGTTTGAGATATCCATCCTACAAATCCATCCCATGCTCCTTGAATACCTGCTATTAATCCCCCAAAAAATTCTGCTATTCCATTCCATATGTCTATAAACCACTGTCCAATGAGTTGTATACCTGTTATCCAATACTGTTGGAAGCTCTCCCATCCGCCCATGAGTTCTACAAACCATGTAACGAATAACTGAATTGCAAATATTATACCTGCTATAAGAAGTCCAACAGGCCCAGTAACAACTCCAGCAATTACTAATCCTAGCCCAATGAGGATATCCCCAACACCCATTCCAAGTGCATTTAACCAATTAAGTCCGTTTGTTATAGCATCTATAAATGATTTTATAGAGAGTATAGCACCCCCTATTATACTACCGCCCCCTAAAAATTCAGTAAATAGAGGACTTAATGCCCTTAATCCCGATAACATCCCGGAGGCAAGCTCACTACCAAACATTGACTTAAATCCCCAGCCAATTGTTTTAGCCGCAAATTTACCAAATTCGATTAGAACTGCTCCTATACCAAGACCTTGAAGAGTGCTTGAACCAAATAGCTTTGCTAACATATCACCCAATGCTATGCTCAAGTATCCTCCCAGGGATTTTATAAGTGCCCCGCCTATCGTTTGTATTACTGCTCCAGCAACACTAAATCCGAGTATTTTAGATAATACCACACTACCTACTAGAAATAACGTTCCTATATCTAATTCACCTAAGAACTCTATACCGTCTTTTATTACTTCTTTCCAGTCTACATTTGTTAAAAATACATTTAATTCTGTAATAAGACCACTGACAAATTTATTTAAAGCTTTTCCAAATTCTTTTCCATCGAAGTTATAAAAGAAGGTGTTAATAGCATCTGCTATCTTCTTTCCTATAGTACCAAACTCATAAGCATCCATGAATCCGTTAGCCATGTCAACAATTCCCATTATAGCCCTAGCTAAAGCTTCTGCCGCTTCGTTTAACTTTAATTTTTTTACATAAGCGGTTAATCCTGCTTCTAATGCTCTACCAAAGTTATACCATTCAAAAGTCTTTACAAACTTTAAGGACGCTACAATTACAGTATTTAATACCCCTGCCAATGTTCTGCCGACTGCTTGAAAAGCTTCAACTGTAATTAGTCCATTTAAAAACTGAGCAAGTCCATTCCCAAAGTTTTCTGCTTTTTTATAGATGGCATCCCAATCTATGTCGTTCATCATTTTAGTTAGTGTCTGACTTATCTTATGGCCAAGTTCAAATAAAGTATCAATATCTGATTCTACTTTTTCTTTAATTGAGCTTACTAATCCACTACCCGTACTCGGTGTAATTTCAGGTGTAATGTCACCTAATGAATCACTTACATCCTCAGACTGTCCGACTATATTTTTCTGTATTACATTAAGTTCATCATAATTACCTAAGTATTTCTTAAGCTCTTTATTTGCGTCTTCTGTTGCACCCGCTACATCTTCAGTGGCATTTGCCATGTCTTCCATACCAGACGATGCGTCAGACACTCCACTAGATGCTTGTGTTATTTTATTGAAGTCTATACCAAATATATTTGCTAGTGCAAGATTTAACGCATTAGCCCAATTAATCATAACACTTATTGCTGCATTCATTGTCTTAAGAGCAGGCAGTAATATTGCAGTAAGAGTTGTACCAATTACTATCATAAACTGTCTCCACATCTCTTTAAGTATTCTTAACTGATTCGCCCAACTACCACTAGTTCTAGCGAAGTCACCTTGCGCATTAACTGTAGCTTTTAGTACATAGTTGTATCTAAGTAATGCTTTTTCAGCGGCGGCCATTGTCTTAACATTTCTCCCAAGTCCATAAGTATTTTCATACTGCTGTAAGTTTACCTCAGTGAGCAAAATACCGTACTGTTTCATAGTTTCTGTTTCGCCTGTATACACAGCACTGAGGGCTATTCTAGCTCTATCTTGAGAGATGTTATAGAATGACGCAAAGTCAGCTGTTAACTCCGTTAATCTTATAGCCATGTCGCTTGCCTGGTCTCTTGCAAATCCCATAGAGTTACCCATGGCCATGAAAGATGATGCCGCTTCTGTTGCCATTAACTCTGACATACCATACGATTCAATTGATTTAGAGTTAAATTCATCTAACTTAGATATCATGTTACCAAAAGTTACCTCAGCAACGTTTCTAACCTCAGTTAAGCTCGATGATGCGGCCAATGCACTTTCGGATAGAGCCACAAAACCAGTAAAACCTGCTATTACATTTAATGTTCTAGATATGTTTTGTACTTTACCTGAAATACTATTTAACCCTTTGCTTATACCGGCTGTATCGACAAAAGTATTAATTGTAATAGAGCCATCATATGAACTTCTTGACATACCTACCCTCCTAATATTTCATCTAATAATGCTTGAGTAGTAGAGTCCATCTTCTTTTTAAGAATAATTTTATCTCTATTCTCATTGTATAATTTCTGTTCAAATTTATCCAATTTTTTACCTCTTCTTAATTTATCCCTTATTCCAACATAGGTATTAAACGTACATTCTCCTATCTCCATAAAGGCTGAAAGAAATGTCCACCAGTGAAGATAGTCTTTACCACGAACATCTTCACCAAGTATTCGATTAATGGGGGAAACTATCATGTTAAAATCTTGACTCCAGTCATATAAAGGGACATTATTCGTATTAGAGGTCCTTCCTGTATCGCCCATTGACAAAAACTCTAACAGATAGGTTATCATTATATCTAAGTTATCAGAAAATGATTCTAATTCTCTTGTTTTATCATCATAAAAGTATTCTAAAGCAATTTCTAGTGCTACCTCATCTAATAAATCCGGGTCGCTTAGTATATTCATTATATCAATAATATTCCTGAAATCAGGGTCATAGTAATATTTAACCCCCATATAATCGAAGTAATTAGTTAACCGTCCTACATCTATTAACATAATCCCTCCTATAAAATAAGGGATGGCTTTTAACCATCCCAAAATGTACGCGGCTATTTGCCATTCTTACTATATTTCTTTCTCATCTTATTTATTGCTTTTGTATAATAAGGTTCTATCCCATCAAAGAAATCACTAAACATAGATAAAGTACATGCATCCCCAAATAATACCTTGCTTGTATTTTCGCCATATACTTCATCTAGCTTGGTTTTAAGGAATGTTACTATTTCTGCCAATAGGCCAGCGACTTCTAATGTATCCTCAGTCATAGCGGCACGATCTTGATATTCTTTTTCCATTAACGCAAAGTCTTTCTGTACTTGTAAGAATTTCTTTGTAGTCACAATATCCTCTGGGTTAAATTTAAAGACACCTCTAGGCTTATCATCGTCCCCTAAAATTTCTAGAGATATATCCCCCGTGTTAATTTTTAAACTAGTCATTTAATCCTCCTTAAATTTAGTTTAGGCAGTGGGTGTGAATGTTATTGTATCATTTAGTGTGTACCCATTAACTGTTCCATGGGTCTTATTGTTTGAAAGTGTAATCTCAATAGGCATATCTACTGTAGAACTACCCCCAATAGACTGCGGGACAAGAGTACATCCTGTATGAACTTCTGCTTCATATGCACTAGCTGAACCAACGAATGCACTTATAATCATAACTTCGTACAATGCAAATTCAGATAAGCGATTATACTTAATCTGATTATAAAGCTTTACCGCAAGTTTAGAGCCTCCTCGAATGGTCATAGGTTCTAATGTCTGAGTAGTTTCAAGCTTATTAAGCGTTGTTTCCGTAATTCCTAATATATCTGTAATAGATACGGTATCCGGGTTAAATTCAATAGATGAATCTTCAACACCACTACCAACAATCTGCCAATCAGGCGTTCCCTCTACTTCTGTTATAGAATCACCAACATTAACTGCTGTTACAAGTAATTTTCTCTGTGCTTTTTCATTTGTCGCAAGGTTAAAAGATAATGTATCTGCCATAATTATTCCTCCTTATATTCAATCCGACAAGCTAGCATATATTTTCCTAATCCGTCTTTAGTAACACTTGCTAACTTTGCCATATTCTGTAATGGGTATACCGTGTATTCACTGCAATTTTCTCCGAAATCAGGATAGTTTTTATCCTCTTCCTGTTTCTCTACCCATTCTGTAAACTCATCGAAAACATACATATTATCTGTATTAATCTCCGATGTTCCTTCATCAATGTACTCATATCCGATAAATATAAATGTATAAGATTTATATTTAAATCCTAAAATATCTGTATACAAGGTATAATTCCCTTGTTCAGGGGATATTATCCTCGATTCAGGTAATCCTTCGGCAGATTCAAAATGTAGGCAACGGTCAGTTAAGAATGTACTTACCCAATCTTGTAATGCTTTATGTTTATTAATCATTTACTTAACTGTTTCCTCCTTGCATCTATTTTCTGCTCGATTTCTTTTCTATGTATATCCCATGTGTAATCAATCCACTCACTTGTTGTTCCTTCTGTGTATCGATTCCATGTACTATCATCTGCTGTATACTGGTAATTAACATAAGGTAGCCCCTCATAGGTTATGTATCCGTAATAACTAGTGGCGTATGTATCAGCTACTTCTAGTATATGCTTAAGTCCTTTTTTATTTTCTTCTGGACCTAATGGTGTGTAATCAATAGAATAATTTAATATGGTATCCGCTATATACTGATTAAGCTGTTTACCAAACCCTTTTTTGGCAATTAATGCTTTATTCATATAATTCCATCTAATACCCATATCAATAGGTTTCTTCCTAGACATTACACACCGACCGCCTTAAGTTGTACACGATTAACCCCCCTAGGCTCTAGTTCTATTACATCTGTAACTAAACACGCTGTTTCTTTATATTTATTATAAAGTTTCTTTATGTTTGTAAACTCTTCCTTTATATCTCCTAAAAAAATATAGTCGCCTACCGACATAGTAAACGTGTCAGGAGGATTAAAAGAGACTGGTTGAGTGTATCTATCATTAAAGGGGATAAGAACTGTTATAGTATTTGACATAATATAATCAGAACCATTTATACTATAAACAGGCTTTTTTCTAAAATAAGCGTTATTTATAACCGTTTTGTACCAAATATCAGCAGGGACTATATTCTTATCTGCATCTACTTTATTAAATATTGTAATAGTTTTGTCATATAGGCTCATGAGTAGCTCCCCTATATAGAAGTTTAGGGGATAAAACATAACCAACGGCATCCAGCATTTCTTTCTTTATCGCAATCGATTGGCTACCCCTGTAGGATATTGTTTCAACCCCGTTACTATACATTGAAATATCACCAATAGGCTCACTTGTTGATTTACCTAATATTTCAATACATTCAAATAAAGCATATTTTACCGACTCATCCACATCTTTTATTCTATCGAACGTGATATAGTTAAGGTAATTCTGAGCTTTTCTCCCAAGTCTAAAGAAGATGTCGGAAGTAAGCTCACCGCCCAAAGATTTATATTCATCATAAGTTAAGTAAAGCTCCACTTCCTACCCTCCTATTTATCCTTAGCTGTCTGTCTCTTTCTTTTTACTTCCTTTAATGCGGCTACTTCTTTTCTCAAGTTCTTAACCATTGTTCTCAGTAAATTAACATCCACTGGGATAGCTTCATCGGCAATGGTTCCGTCCTCATTGAGTATGTTCCAGCCGTCATCTAAGTAATACTCACGCAAACTATCGTCTACATCTAATATCTGGTTAGCTCTTTGTATCCTCATAGAGCTTATGCTCCTTCAACTATAAACTGGATACCGTCTTTTCTATTATTGAGAATAAACACATCCTCGAAGGACTCTTCGTAATACACCCATTTACCCTGGGACATAGCAGAAGGTTCGCTAAGCTGTGAGAAAGAATAAGAAATAGGTGTTATAATCACCGAGGGGTGAATGAGCATCATGTAAATTTGCTTTGCACCAGTTGCAGGCACTGCCCCTGTAGTAAACACATAAGAGGTTTTCATAACAGTAGCAGGAACTGCTTTAACCGTTACTTCATCCAACCGAGATACATCTCTGTTAATAGAATCAATGGTACTCTGGACATCAAACGAACGAGAAATACCTGTGGCTTGCTTAAGCATAGTCTTTACTTCATGGGTACAATATAGTACACGCCCGTTTGAAGGAATCTGTGCATTATCCATAGCCAGCATCAACTTGTCAAATTCTTCGAGAATATTTGCGGTAGTTAACACAGTGGTAGCCGCCGTCATAGACTGTGCTGTCCAATCAGCGTACACTTTAGAGGATAAGTAGCAATCCATTTCATTAAATTTCTGAAATTCATTGAACGTTCTAGTTATATTGGCGATAGAAGCCGCCATGTTGGTCTGGTCAATATCCATAGGATGTACTAAAGTATCCCACTTACGCTGATTGGTAAGGGTCTTTGTTTCCCATCCATTATCAAAGTTACGAGAAATAGTACCTATAGTATCCCGGTCAGCGTTTACTCGTCCAGTAGTTGTGAGAGTAGGAATCTGAATAGTTTTGGCATCAATAAACCGATACCCCTGAGTGTTTCCGTAAAGTTCTCCAAAATTAAGAACATCTGGGAACGCGTTTGCCAATATCTGCTGATAATCTTGTGCATAATTAAGTATTGCCATTTTATTTTTCCTTTCTTATACCCCATTAAATTTAAACAATCCTGCAAACGGATTGTCACCACCTGGGGCTGTCTGTGGCTTGGCCGGAGAAGGTGCTGTAAATACAGGTTTCCCCTCTTCTGGCTCTGTGTTTAAAAAAGCATCGTCATTCTCTTTTGAATACTTCGTAACAAAATCCGATGCTCCTAAAATGTTACCGTCATCTAACTTTAAATCTGACTTAAGCATTTCTGCTATAAAATCACGTTTAGCGGCTTTACTGGTGAAATTCTGTGTCCCAGCAAACTCTTTTACTGCAAATTCATATGCCTGTTTTTCAAGCTTAACGTCATAATCCTTTTTTACATTGTCATAATTAGTCTGTAAATCTGTTAAACTTTGCGTAAGTTCTGCTAACTTAGTCTTATTATCGGTAGATTCACTCGATAATGTATTCTGTAGTTGTTCTAAGTCAGTGTCCCTATTACTAAGTTGCTCATTTAACTCCGTAATATCATTGTTCTTTTCGCTAAGTTCATTTTCATGTCGTCTTTTACTGACATAGTCACCTGTAGATAAGTCTGCAATCTTAAACCCCTTTTCACTTACCTTAGCTGAAAAAGCATCATAAGTAAGTGGTTCGCTAAATAATTCCTTTAAAAATTCCATCAATAAATCTCCTATAATTTCAAATTTTATGGCTTTATTTTATAAATCCGAAGTAACCTTCTCCGGCTTGAAATAAGGGTTTAATGCCCCCTTAAGCTATCTTAAGTCTAACACACTGCTTTATCATTGTAAAGTAATAATATTAACTCTGTGTAACAACATTGCTGTTAATTGTATTCTCTAACTTATTTAAATCAGATTGAGTCACGGATTTAACTATCTCTGCTTTATCTTCGGTAGGCTGTTGTGTAACCCCTGCACTTTCTTCATCAATTAATGCAATGGATTCCTCCGCTTGTTCTTTTGTTTCTCCATACCACTTCATTCTATACTCTACTCTTGAGATAAGCCCGTTCTGTATATCAATTAAATCTGTTTGACGTTCTAAGTCTTTATTTACAATGATAGAATCATCCCATTTATATGCTACTGCATATTCTCCGCTTGGTACGATGTCATACAAATCACAATAAATGTCTATTATATCGAACAATTGCTTAAAAACTTTTTCAAGCTCTTTCTGTATATCTACATTAGCGGAAAACGGTCTTTGTTTAAGGATAACTAATTCAGTAGCAGTTCGTGCTTCACTTGTAGTAATCTCCGATATTGTTCCTCGTGCAAGTGATGTTACATCTTCAATGTGCTGTAATATATTATTTAATCCATTAATGAAGTTATCGTCACGAAGTGCCGGGCTAAACACGTTATACATATCATCCGAACCTAAATCAAGGTTACGCCTAAATAATCTGTCCTCTGTTTCGGGTAATATTAAATTCTCAGCTACATTAGCCCCTGTAAATGTATTTACAGCTGTTCTATCAACATCAATGGCGAGTTCCCCTCCTTTAAACTCCCAAAGAAGGCTGGAATATACTCTGTCTGCATGTTTAATTAATTCTGCCGCTCTTGAGAAACAAGATGCACCTAGGGGACTTGAAATATCAATTGTATTTGCTTCTGGGTTTTTAAAATAAGCAAATAACACTATATCTACATTTTCTATTGTTATCTCTGGCTGTAAGTATGCCCATTCTTGAACATCAGTTAGTGGAACTTCCTTACCTAACTCGTCAGAAGCCAGAAAATTCTTTGACATAAATACTTTATTAACTACTTTACAGGTGTTTCCAATGACCTCATGTACTTCAACTTTTGAATATACTTTATCTCCTCTAAATACTCTATCAACAAACGCCGCTGACGTTAATTCTCCATCAGATGAGAAAGCTAAGGGATAAAAACTATCTGCTTTAACGTAACTGTATTCTATTTTGTATCCATCTGGGCCATATACAATATACGGTTTAATAGCCAGCCCACCTAAAGCTAAACCATATTCAATCTGTTTTCTTATTGAGTTCAATACTTCTTGAAATGACTCTTTTATAAACTCAGCTCTAGCAGAATCCCCTGTTATTTTAACCTGCATTTCAATAGTAGCCATTCTAGCTTTTTCACTTGCGATTAAAGGGGCTAGATTAAGAGATTTAACGTTATTACTAATCCATGGGCTTTTATTCTCATACATAGACTGCCATAATTCTATTGATTCTCTCATCTTATTGCTGACCCCTGGTGTCATATTTATTACATCCTGTATTTTTTCTTTTCTTAGCATTTTATTAATAATTCCCCCTATAAAGTCGAGGATTTTCATATTACCCTCCTAATTTTTACATTAATAAATGGGATGGATTATGCTCCAATCCCCCTGAATACACACTGACACACATCTGATAAGTCCTTAGTTATACCGGGGCTAGATAAGTAAGTACCCTAATACTTCCTCCATATACTATATAGTTTACAGCATTAAAGTGTAAGTGTAAACGAACAATACCTAAATAAATTCGTCTTCTTTAAGGATTCTCTCAACCTCTGATTTCCACCTATCAGGGACACTCTCTAAAGTTCTATTTCCATTCTCTATCATTTTAGCTAAAAACTGTGCCATTAAATAACACCACCTTCCGCAAGTACCGTTACTAAATCATCTAGCGCAGAAGAGTATAAATCATTCTGCTCCGACATTAGTGTTATGTACTCATCTTTATCATATATATCCATATCATACTCATATATAGTATGTGATATACCTAATAAATTCTCTCCATCCATTGTTATTAAGTCATTTACTTCTTTTTCAGTAATATTCCTGCAAATATATACATGATATTCATCTATCTTTACTTTTTTAGGTTTTATATTACTTTGTGTTAAAAAGCTATTCATTATTTCCTCCTATTAATGGCTCTATATATTTAACATAAAGCCTTTTAGAATTAGCGTGTTTAATCCATCCGTTATAGGCTTGAATAGAAGATATATCTTTTTCACTTAAATTATCTTTCTTCTTAAGTTCATTCATCTTCTTTTTTAGATTATTGCAGATTCTTTTTCTAACCAAAACATAATCATGGAATATTCTATATCCTAAGAAGTCAACCCCTCTTACACTCGTTGGAAAAACTTGATAATTAGACTTTATTTCTAAATCTAATTTATTTAATTCTATTGATATTTTACAGAAAATTTTCCGTAGCTCTTCTTTGCTACTAGAAAAGATAACTATATCATCCATATATCTAAAATAATGTTTTACATGTAAAATTTCTTTTACATAATGGTCAAACTTACTTAAATATAAATTTCCTGAATATTGAGATAAATAGTTTCCTATGGGTATTCCATAATCGCCTCCTGTAGAGTCTATTATTTCATCTATAAGCCATAATAAGTCATTATCTTTAAATATTCTTTTATAACACAACTTTAATTTTTCATGGTTTATAGATGGATAATACTTCTTTACATCAATCTTTAAACAATACTTAGTATTTTCTAAATCTTTAACTGACTTCTTAACTTTTACTAGTCCTTTATGTATACCTCTTCCAGGTATTGCACTATACGTATCACTTGTCATTGTTCTTATTAAATATTTTTCTATTACTTGTATAATAGCCCATTGACAAATTCTATCAGGATAATAAGGAAGCCTGTATATTTCTCTTACTTTATCCCCGCAGTTTTTAGTAAATATTTCATATTCTGATGTTTTGTATGTTTTATTTATAAGAGAATCTCTAAGACTACTTAATAAATTTTCTTTATCATTTTCAAATTCAACTACTTCTTTATAATATCTTTTACCTTTACTGGCATTCTTATGCGCCAACAATAAATTTTCCATAGAATATATTTCTGTATATAAATTATTAATTCTTTTTATGTGTACTTTCCTCAAGCTTTCATTATATTTAATTCATTACTAACACAAGTATAGTTTTGCTAATGTTTTACCAAGTGGTCAGGTGTGTATAGCTAAAATTTTAGTACATATCTGACTGCCGATATTACGATTACGATTACCAGAAGAATTATTACAATTCCAATAGAAAAGGCCCGCATTAGACCTACTATTCCAATTACTGCTAAGTAAGGCAATATACACACCTATATATATAGATATATATATTATTTACATTCAAGAATAGAAAATACGACCGCCGATATTACGACCACGACTACCAGAAGAATAATTACAACTCCAACAGAAAAGGCCCGCACCAGACCCACCATTCCAACTACCGCCAAGCAAGGCAACTAAAAATCCATTATAAGGATTATTTTGATTAAAGTAATCACCTACTGGTATAGAGCTGTCTCCAGTACATCTTGACGGTAAAAATAGATAGTCAGTATTTTTACTGTATCCTATTCCAGATACATATCCATTAGCTTTACATAATGTAAAACCAGTAGATGTGTATCCTTCTTTTGAATTCTCTACAAAACTACTGTCTTTTATATAAGGTATATTACTACTGTATCCATATATATTACACCCATCAACATATTTCCATATATTACCCCATGAATTTTCAACTCCACGGTATGTTATAGAAGTTAAACCATCTGTTCCTTCTCCACTTCCACTTGTATTTCCTAAGGATGATGTTAGCCCAGTTAACTTACTTTCATTACCTGTTCCACCTGCATTGTTTACATTACCACTTCCAAGGGCTATCTGACTGTTAAACATGCCATATTCTATTATAAATAGAAGTTGATTAGCTGACTCTGCTATCATATAAGACTGACTCCATCCCACTCCTCTATTCTCTGCCAATATTCCGCAGTTTCTTCGTGTTAAATCCTGTGTTAACCCTGAAATAGGTTTTGAATTAGATATCGAGCATAGTTTATCTGTAGAAAAGTCAGCTACTTGTGCATCATCTAGTATATGTGTACTTGCCGATGTATCATAAAGACACCCTTCATAGGCACTATAATAGATTTTGTCTTTTTCAATGCCTGCTTTTATAAATGCCGGATGTAATTTAAACCCTTCTTTAGGTGTATCACTTACATAGTATCTTGCTTTAATTAGATGATATCCAATTCCGTTTTCTATAGGATCTAATTTTAAGGGGACTACTTTATAGTAGAACTTAGGCTGTTCTACCATTACTTGTCCATTAGTTCCATCTTCTATGTATGTAGCATCTCCATAATATGCATTAACAATACCTGAGTCCGATAAATTACATCTTTTTCTTCCTCCAAACATATTGAAAGAATCAAAATCTGCTCCAGCTGTTTTTCCTACTGCCCCAGCTATTCTAGTGAATACACTGTTTTCAAAGTCTACTTCAAGTCCTAATATATCATCTGAATCATAACCTATATAGGCCTCTATATCAGCTATTTGTGACTCAGTTAAATCTATTCGTCCATTAACCGCAGAAAATAAACTTTGATGTGCAATATCATCTGTATTATGAGTAGAAACAGAATTATCCGTATAGACAGTAGAATTTTCTGCGTTTTCTATTAATTTAGTGTCTACTTCTTGTGTTGTATAAGAACCGACTTCGTCTGCTGTGTATGTCGGCTTGTTTTCTTGTTTTGCCCAAGAATACGTTTTATAATTATCATCTACTGCTTTAGGGGTTATTCCACCATCTATCTGATTTCCTGACGTATTATATAATTTAGCTATACCGGCTGTAGTAGAATCAGCATTAGCTATTTCTATATTTGCACTTCCAGTATCTATCCATGTACTTGAGTACACACTATAAACATATAGAATATAGTCGTCGCCTTTGTCTGTAATCGTTAATATTAACCCATCAAGATTTTTAGGCTCTCTACTGTATTCTGTTCCAATATAAGTAGTACATGTTGTTTGTACATTAGCTAGAGTAGATGATATATCACCTTTATTTAATATACTTATATTGTTTAGGTTATCTATTCTACTATTAGTTTGTATTATAGCATCTGCATTATCTTGTATATCTTCTCTTATATCGGCATGTGCGGATGTACTTGTATTATGTGCAGAAACATTCCCTTCTTCCTCTGCCCCAATTTCACTTGCTGTATAAGTAGGCTTTTCAGGCTGCATAGACCAACTCGGTATATCGCTTTCAATAAGATATCCGCTATCGTTTTCTAAATCACTTACTTTAGTTGGGATATCTATTGCAGATATCGCTTGTGCAACATAATCATACATTTCCTGACGTGTTGGTGCATCTATTGGATGTTCATCCATATAATTAGATATTAACACATTTACTTCATCAACCGTAGGATGTTTCTCTAAACTAGCTAATAACTGCTCATATATAGTAGGAGTAGGGTCAGGAGGAGTATCCCCATCAGAATATCCAGAAGTGCCTATGTTTATTTCAATACTTTTACACGTTACTCTTACTTTGTTATCAATATCATATCCATAAATCGACACATAAAATGACGTATACTTCAATACTTCTTCTGGTACAGGCACAATGTTAGTCTCATCTAATATAATAGTGAAGGGGGGTTTAACCCCTTCTCCTATTATTGCAGTTTTAGTCATATTAGCTGTTATAAATGATGGTAGAGTAAACTCAATAAATAAATCATTTAGCGTTTCTGATAACACACTTCCGTCTAAGTTGTCTGTTCGTGTTATACTTCTATCTTCATTAACGGTTAATAGTATCTTTTGCATTTTTCTTTACCTCATGCTGTAAATAATCAAGCGCTTTATTTAAATCCTGTTCATAAGAATTATCTGATTTTTTACCTGCTCTAAGTATGTATTTTATAACATTTCCTAAGCAAAAATTTAAACCGTAATAATCAATAATTTTAATCGCCTCGAACGGATTATCTTTTCCGTAATACTCTGATTTATTCATTAATCACCACTAAAGTCACTTCCTCCAAGCTGTACATGAACAAATTGGCTAGAATAATATGTACCAACATGTAAATCATTGTTATGCGCTATTTGTTTAAGTGTATCAACCATTCCCTCGCTCATTCCCAGAGTATACAAATCACATGCTTCACCGTATTGATGTAAACTATCAGGTACTCCGCCTTGTCTAGCGTTCTCAGGAGGACATCTAAATCCACTTGTTATTACTAGAGGTGAATCTTCTCCTTTATAGGCGGATAACTCATCACGCATCGATTGTATGCGACATTTAAGTTCATTTTTTATGTCTCCCCCACATCCGCATGCACATTTAAACTCGTCAGGACCAAAATTAGGTAAGTTGTTAGGGTTATATCCTCCACAGTCTGGAGGAGTATCAGAAGAACCATTATCAAAATACTGCTGCCCACCTGCAAGTGCTATAAACATATTTTCATCTACACATGTTCCACCGCCTAACCCGTTCGCCGCCTTATATTGTGCAACAGCTGAAGCAAGCCCATCGCCATACGTTCCGGGGCACTCTACCCCGCCCGCATCAATGTCATTAAGATACAGTAATATTTCTAATACTGTAACCATGTACTGTGTTTCACCGTAATCAACATAATGACCAGAAATACCGTTGACGGTTAGCTGCCCAAGCATCCCGTCCTCAGGTATTCCTAAACCATAATCAGCGTTAATTCCTCTCTGTAAAACGAAAACCTTTTGTTTATCCGTTTCTGGGCCGGGTATCCCATCTTGTTGAATTTTGTTAGAAGCAAAGTTATTGCTATGTCCTTGCCCTAAATATACATTATTACTCATTTATTTTATCCTCCTTCTTGAATACTCTTGCTAACTCACTATACAGGTTATCGTACCCATACATTGCTCCATATGCAACTAAAAATCCAGCTATAACTGCTGTAGGATAGTAATACCAAAATATAACTTGGCCTAAAAGTAGCATAAACAAAATCATTGTAAATATTGTTAGTATTACTGAAACACACAGAACAGTTACTTGCGCCGGTACTCCTTCCATCTTAAACGTGTTCTTTATCACTTGTGTAATAATATTTGTTATAACAATAAGTGTGGCAAACATTGCCGTCACAAGCGATATATTTTCTGATATTATATTAAAACTCATAAATCCTCCTAATTAGGTAATTCCTTTTTAATCGTCTCAGTTCCTTCACCTACAGCCGATTTTACTGTATTGTTAGATGAGGAATATCTTTCATTGACTATCTTTGAAGATAATAAAGAGTTGTCTATCCTTGACATTTCTGAATCCGATAGCTTTAACTCATGTTGTAATCTCATTATTCTTGATTTAGCTTCGTAATCTAGTTTTACAGCTCCAGCATCTACCTGACCTTGTACTTTTGTAGCGTAACTTAAATGTGTTTTCTTTAAATACCACACAACAGTTGTGACTGATAATGCTCCGCTTGCTGTTATACTTGCTGTATACACTGTCTGCATTCCATTGTATATAAGTGTATTCTCAGGAAGATTAAGTACATAAAATAAAACGGTAACGAATAATAATAAAGAAACAACACATAATCCCTTTGAGAACATCAATTGCTCTTTATCTTTTATTTTCGTAATAACACCTCAACATTCTTTTCAACCTCATTAACACGGATACCCACCTCTTTAATCTCATCCTCACAATCATCCATACGTCCATTAAGCCTACTAACGTCGGAATTCGTTCTTTCTTTGAACTCTGTTAATACCCCTTGCAAAGATTTAATCGTAGTGTCAAGACGGGTGATAGCGTTAGATATGTTTGTTGAAACTGAAACTACCGTACCAATTACGGCAATTATTGTAGCTATTAGTCCTACAATCGTGGCTACTTCTGTAATTCCAAACATAATTAAATCTCCGATCTTTTACTAACTAAATTATATCAGAATAAATAATTAAGTTCAATTTACTATTTACCTCGCTTGCTGAATAACGGCATCAATGCATACCGGGTAGCGTCAATAAAGTGATTATTCTTATCAGGAAACCTACTTATAATCTGCCCTTCTCTATCTCTATCATACTCGTACTTAATAAACTCCGTAAAAGCGGCTGGACACCTCTCTTTATCGATATAAATGTGGCTCAAGCTCTGTAACCATTTAATCCCATACTCAGGGGAGTTCTTAAACTTGTTTACCGCTCGCATATAACACCCCCAAGCTCTAAAGTCCCCAATTGACTTAGATTCTGCACTATCAGCCCAGATAAGCTCATTATGTTGCATAAACGGAACTCTTTCTTCTTCGCCAAACTCATTTAACCTTAAGTACCGTTGGTCTTCGTATAATGACGTATATAAATCCTTATTGCCTTGGTACTTGCTCGTATATTCAGCAAAAATATAAAGGTCATGTTTTTTACTATCATAGTATGCTTTAACAGCGGCGTTAGGGTCAATTGCATATCCCCAGTCAAGGCCATTATAGATGTAATCAAATGTAGAAACGAGCGCGCTGTCCATATGCATATCTTCCACATTATAGAAAACATTACCCCCTGAACCGATTGGAATACCTAACATTTCATTCTTATAGGCCCGTTCGTTTGTTTCTTTAAGATAATCCGCTTCATCAATAAACGCACTTCCAAGCCAATCTTTTGGTACATCTAAATAGGTAGACCTAATAACCTTAGTATCATCTTTACGATACATCTCACAATTAAGTGTATACTCATTAGCCCAATTATTCTGAGAAATAGGAGGGTTAAATGACATAAAATTCCAATAATCATTACCACCGCGCATCGTAGATTGTAGAACTTTACGTATTTCTCTTTCACCCGAATATTGGTCTAATTCTTCAAACCACGTTACAGCAATATACCCAAACGGTAATTTAACTGATTTTACTTTACTCGCATCATCAAGGCCGAAAAAAAGAATCTTTTGTTTTGTAGGTTTAAAGATAATCTCAAGAGGGTTAGTGTGGAACGTAAATAAATGATTCATCCCTAATTGTTCAATAGCCCACATCATCTGACCATAAACAGAAGTTTTAAGCGTATTTCCAACTTTACGAAAAATAATGGCGTGAGAAGAGGGATTGTTAATAATCAACAATACAACCATAAAAGCAATAAAAGACGATTTAGTACTGCCCCGCCCCCCGGGAAGTATGTAATTAGTATACTTTTTATCTAGAGCATCATAAAACATCTCATCAAACTTCTCTATCCATAATTCATCTGGTTTTATATTAATAAATATCACCTCCCAATTAATTATATAATACTAACAAATATAAGTCTACTAATACCTTGGCGGGAGAAATAGAAAAAAAGGGGTGTTCCAATATAGTAGAATATACAGTAGTAGAAATACATAAAACAAAAGGATAAATTTCAATAAAGCATAAAATCCCTTCTACTGATATGAAAAAGAGCAAGTTCCAATTAAGCGTAATTTATATTCTACTGTGACAGTGTTAGCCCCCAGATTCCGCCATAAATCCCCCCCCACCCCGGTACTTTAAAGCATTAAAGTAAAAATATTTATGAGAAAAAATAATCATATTTTATAATAAATTTTTACTTCATTTTGTTAGATAAGCCATACAATATAG
>Ga0172378_10001121_pt1 | contig 24402 bp, 23 predicted proteins | sample GrowelOW332metaG_FD_119755 | JGI IMG/M metagenome (GOLD analysis project Ga0172378, IMG submission 119755) | Groundwater microbial communities from an aquifer near a municipal landfill in Southern Ontario, Canada - Pumphouse #3_1 metaG | ecosystem: Environmental > Aquatic > Deep subsurface >... | reverse complement strand
CCGGTGGCCATAGTGGAGAGGTTATACCCGTTCCCATTCCGAACACGGAAGTCAAGCTCTCTTACGCCGATGATACTGCCTTTTGGCGGGAAAGTAGGCAGCTGCCGGGCTTTTTTTTTGTCTTCTTTTATTTCATAGAATAATCTATATTTTGTAATTACGTGTCCCGCCAGGCGCGGGTTTCAGTGAGCAAAGCAAACCGGAAGTTAATTCTTCAGACTGTGCAGTTCAAGTGCAATTTCTTCCATTTCCCGGTCAGTAGCGGCTATGGTTTCGGCACATTCAAATAATTTTTTCCGGATTCTGTCTGGTACTTGTGTTGTTGTTTTGTAGTGAAGTTCATGTTCAAGACTTGCCCAGAAATCCATTGCAATTGTTCGAAGTTGAATTTCAACACGGATTATATGTTTTGCTTCTGACAGGTAAACAGGAGTTTCAACTACTATATGAAGACTCCGGTAACCGGAAGCTTTTGGTTCTTTTATGTAATCATTTTCCTGTACAAGTTTTATATCAGGTTGTTTCAGAAGAATATAGCGTACTGTATAAATATCGGAAATATACGGGCATATTACGCGAACACCTGCAATGTCATTCATTTTTTTAGTCATGGCATCAAATGTTACCGGGTATCCTTTTTTCTCTAATTTAGCAGCGATACTGTCTGCTGTTTTTATACGTGATTTTATTGTTTCGATTGGATTCCGACGTCCCGATATTCTGTATTCTTTGTTCAGTATTTCAAGTTTTGTTACTATCTGTTTTGCGGCACTATCGTAAAGCATCATTATCTGCTGAAATTCGAATGCCATTTTGTAAAAGTCCTTTTCGGATTGAACATTATTACATATTATCTGTGGCAGCGATGTTTCCGGTAGTGGATTGGTAATTACATTTTTCTCAATCGATTCCATTTATTGTACTTCCTGTAGTAAATTTATTTAAATTTACTACAATAAACTTACAAATGACAAATAATAAATGATTATAAAAAAACCGGAACTTAGTATTCCGGTTTTTTGTTCATCAACAATTAGTTTTTCATTAATTCCGCATATTTTTTTGCCAGGCGGCGTGATTTTTCAGCAGCGAGACCTCTATAACGAGCAGGATTTTCAAAAAAGGTTTCTGAATCAGGAATACCCAGCTTTTTGAGCTGCGCTGTGATTTTATCATATGCTTCCGCATGTCGTTTTAGTACGGTAAAAAAGCTGTCTCCAGTCTGTTCGCATTCAAGTGTTATTTTACGGATTATTTCATGTCCGTCATTTATTCCGGCCTCACCAAGCAGTATATAAGCCGGTTCTGCAAGAACACCACCTTTTACTTTTCCCCCTGCGTTTTCCAGAGTATGTTCCATGGCGGTTTTATCTGCCTGTAATCCCAGTACGACTTTCTTCATTCGTGCAATAGCCATGGTAAAACCTGTAACATAATCGGCTATAAAACGCTGGCTTGCACTATTGGTTAAATCCCTCTGATGCTCTGAAATTTGATCCATGTAAAATGTTATGACCCGGGGACACATGGCTTTCCAGAGAGATTTTACATGTTCACTGTTCCATGGATTTCTTTTTTGCGGCATTGTACTTGAACCGACTTGTGTTGCGCTGAAATATTCAAATACTTCGCCGATTTCGGAACGCTGGAGGTTACGGAGATCATCAGCAAGGTTTGCAATTATACCAAACGCTACATTGAATTCGAGCAAAAGCCGTAAAAGATATTCCGGTTCAACCAGCTGGTTTGAATACTCGCTCGGTTCCAGCCCAAGAAATGCAAGATAGCGGCGTTCAAGATCTTCCGGATCTTTTACGATCATACTAGGTCCGTTATATGCCCCGACCGGACCCGCAAGTTTTCCTTTGAGCTGTTTTGAAAGTTCTTCAATACGGAGAATGGATTTTCCCAGTCTGCTGACGAATTCTGCAATGGCCCAGCCGAACGTGATAGGTACAGCATGCTGCCCGTGAGTACGGCCGACTTGCGGTGTTTCTGCATCTCTGTCTGCAATTGTGCATAATGCTGTTTCAAGCGTTTTGAGTTCTGGGAGAACAACATTTTGTGTAACGTCCCGCATGCGCATGGAAAGTGCAGTATCAAGAATATCTACACTTGTCGCTCCCAGATGAACAAGTGGGCCGATTTCATCTGGAACTTTCTTTTTAATTACATTTACAAGAGCGCGTATGTTATGTTGTGTTTTTTCTTCTTCAATATAAACTTCTTCAGGATCTATGTTTTTTGCCATAGTATCGAGTAGTTGCTCCATCTGGGGAGTAAGTTGATTACGTACTGACAGGTGTGCCTTTATAAGTGCTGATTCTGCTTTTGCACATGAACGAATACTGGCTGCTTCTGATATATACAGTGTAAGCTTGTCGTATACTTCTTTTTCCGATAGAGAATATCGATGGTCCAACGGAGATAAATTTTCGAATATATTACGTGTTTCCATGAGAAAAGTATGAACGAAATATCAAAAAAAAGCAATAATTTTTATTAAAACTATTTATTCTTCAATGCGATTGTGATATTATCCCCACTAGCGTTGAAAAAACGGCATTAGCCGGTACAACAGAACGGACTCGAAAATCAGGCCCGGGATTTTTTATCTATAAGGTGGTACACGATTTTGCTTAATCGCGAAGACTACGTTTCAGACACAGAGTGGAGACGTTTCAAAGAATTTTCAAAAGACTTTGAAACACCAAACATCGTTATTAATCTGCATACAGTGAAAAACAATTTTACCAAATTGAGGGATTCTTTCCCGTATGCATGTATCTTTTACGCTATGAAAGCGAATCCCGGCGAACCGGTGCTTAAAATGCTTATCGAGATGGGGTCCAATTTCGATATAGCTTCAAAGTATGAACTTGATCAAATCTTAGGACTGGGGGTTTCCCCTGACAGACTTTCCTACGGAAACACCATAAAAAAAGCAAAAGACATAAAGTACTTTTACGACAAGGGCGTAAGAATGTTTGCGACCGACTGCAAGGATGATCTTAAAAATATTGCGGAACAGGCGCCAGGATCCCGTGTATATGTACGTATCCTTGTTGAAAATTCTGTGACTGCAGACTGGCCTCTTTCTCGGAAATTCGGCTGTCATCCTGACATGGCTTATGACTTGCTGGTTCTAGCGCGTGATCTTGGATTAACCCCATATGGAATCAGTTTTCATGTAGGAAGTCAGCAGCGTGATATCGGACAGTGGAACGATGCGATTGCGAAAACAAAGTACCTTTTTACTTCGCTTGAAGAAGAGGAAAATATAAAACTGACAATGATAAATATGGGAGGAGGTTTTCCTGCTTCCTATATAGAACCTACTAACAGTTTACAGGAGTATGCATCTGAAATTACGCGGTACCTTCACGATGATTTCGGAGATGATATCCCGGAGATAATATTGGAACCAGGCCGTTCTCTTGTGGGCGATTCTGGAGTACTTACAAGTGAAGTGATTATGACATCCCGTAAGAATAATACTGCACTTAACCGTTGGATTTATGTCGACAGTGGAAAATTTAATGGTCTTATAGAAACTCTCGATGAGTCAATTAAGTATCCTGTTATTGTTGAAGGTTATGAAAAGGATGCAAAGGAAGGAGAGGTGATTATTGCAGGCCCGACGTGCGATAGTATGGACATTATGTATGAGAATGCTAAGTACAAATTACCTGTAGGGTTGAAGGCGGGAGACAGACTCTACTGGCTTTCTACAGGAGCTTATACATCTACGTATGCTTCTATATGTTTTAACGGATTTCCACCGATTAAGACCTACTATATGGAATAAAATTGACTGGCTGCAGTTTCTCTGATATCGGAAATGCAGCCTTCTGTCAGATTTTTGCATTTCCTGTGCGACGAAGTATTTCCATACAGCATCGTGCATTGTGGTACGCTGTTTTCCAGTTTCCCCCTTTCGCCTGCTCAAGGTCCGGTTTGCCATTTTCGTTAACTGCCCAGAACCAGTCCCCATTTTTTTTATCGACCTGATATTCTTCTATCCATTTCCAGACAAGCTGAAAAGCTTCCTTAAAATTGTCGCTGCCCGAAAGTTCCCATGCATTGAAGAATCCGTTAACTGCTTCCGCCTGATTCCACCAGATACGTGTTTTATCCTTTTTCCCGTTAATAAGTGTATTTTCAAAGCCACCGCTTTTTTTATCAAATCCTTCTTCATATGCCACCATTGCCATACGCACTGAAACAGGACGGACTTCTGATATAAGCTGTTCATTGCTGAGCTCATTTGCAGCTTCCCAAAGCAGCCAGCTGGCTTCAATATCATGACCGTAAGAAATTTCGTTATCTATGCGTGACCAGTCCCTGTTAAAATAGATTCCTAAATGACCGTTTTGCTGCAGAATTTTTGTAATTGAAACGCGTACAAGATCAGAAAGTGATTTTCCTACAAGTATTTTTGTATCCTTTTGTTCCGGATACACTATAGAAAGATTTCTGTATAAATTAGTGTAGGCTTCCATGACATGAAGATTGGTGTTTATTGATTTTTCACAGTCGATATCCTTTTCAGAAAGCTTGAGATCCGTAGTAGGTTTCCAGTCTGTCGTTAAAGCTTCAACATATCCTCCGTTTTCCGGATCTCGGGCATATTTTTCAAGTAGTGAAAATATTGAAAGAGCTTTATCCATTACAGCGTATGGCTGCAGTGTCTGTTTTTTTATTTCTGTCAGGGCTGCTGCATATTCTGAAAGTGCATAAGCAGCAAACGCTTCTCCGTAAATTTGTTTTTTTGAAACACAGGGAGTACCATCAGTATTAACCGACCAGAAAAAGCCTCCGTTATCTTTATCGAAGAATTGATGCATCATTGAGGAAGATGCATATTCTGCCATGTCAAGATACTCCGGCTTATTGAAAAGTCGTGCAGCTGCACTATAGGCCCATAGAAAGCATGACGTCATTACTATAGAACGAATTTCATTTTTATTCTGATTGTTGTTGTTGTCAATGTTTCCAAAAAATCCGCCTGATTCGGTATCACGAGCGTATTTTTCCCAATAGGGAAGGATATTCTCTGTAAGCTCTTTTTTGATTGATTGATAAAATAGTATATCCATAAATAACATGTCCTTATAGTATTGAGACGATGATATTTGTATTGTATTATAAAAATATGAAAAAGACAAATGCTATGCGTATTCTTGAGTCTGCACATATTCCATACGAAATCTCTTCTTACAATGATGACGGAGAACATGAACTGGAACGGGGTGCTGCTGAGTCAATTGCCGCAAAGTTGGGAATAGATCCGCATGTTGTGTTTAAAACTATTGTTATGAGGACTCAGTCGAAAGAACTTTGTGTCTTTTGTCAGAGTGCCGTATGTGAAATTAATTTAAAAAAGGCCCGTGCAGCAGCAGGGGCAAAAGAAATATCTCCGGTAAAACCTGATGAACTGCTTGCGCTTACAGGGTATATACGTGGAGGTTGTTCTCCGCTTGGTATGAAACGACAGTTCCGGACATTTATTGACAGTCAGGTACTTAAATATAATAAAGTCTACATCAGTGCAGGTGTGAGGGGAGAACAGATTATCATTGCGCCACAGGATCTTGTCAAAATTGCAAATGCTGCTGTATGCGACCTTGTACTTGAGGAAAGTTGAAAAAAACGGAATAATCGTGTATAATTTAATAAACGTTGGAGCAACTTATTTTGATAACGCTGAAGGATATTGCAAAAGAGTGCGGGGTTTCATTTTCGACGGTGAGCAAAGCTCTGAAAGGAAGCCCTGAGATTGGAGCTGAAACAATCAAAATAGTTCAGCAGAAAGCACAGGAAATGAGCTATCATCCCAATCTGGCTGCTCGTACGCTGCGTACAAACCGTACTTATGATATCGGTGTAATATTTGAAGATCAGACAGGAAGCGGATTACAGCATCAGTATTTTGCAACGATTTTCAGTAGTCTTCAAATGACAGCTATGTCTCAGGGGTTTGATGTTACGTTTATGGGCAGCCCGAATACAGCCGGTTTCGATTATTTTGCGCATTGTAAATACCGTAATTTCGATGGAGTCGCAATTCTGGCAACAAAATTTGACAGACCGGATATTCAACAGCTTATAAAAAGCGATATTCCGACTGTTACGCTGGATTATATTTCAGACAGAGATCATTCTGCTGTTATGAACGATAATAATGCAGGTATGAATGCACTGCTTGAATATATATTTTTAAAAAGACATACAAGAATTGCTGTCATTCACGGAGAAGCTACTCACGTAACAGAGGAGCGGATTGCTTCATTTCAAAAATTTACAAGGATACGTGGTATTAAAATTCCCGAGTCATACATTCTTCAAGGTATCTATCATGATCCTGTGACAAGCGGAGAAGCTACAGAAATTTTACTTGGACTGCCTCTGCCGCCGACATGTATTATGTATCCTGATGATTTTGCAGCACTTGGTGGAATCCGTGTTTTGAATAAACATAAATTGATTATCGGTAAGGATATAAGTATTACCGGATACGATGGAATTATGCTTACGTCAATGCTTACACCTCCGCTTACAACTTATATGCAGAATGGCTCACTTATTGGTAAACTTATTGCAGAACACCTTATCGATGAGATTGAGAAAACAGATTCATGCCTGCCGTCTCATAGCATAGTAAGTGGGAAACTTATAAGAGGTGCTTCGGTATCAACTCTTTCTCAGTAAGTTTTTATTTGTTGACAAAAGAAAAAGACTGTGTATAATAAAACTACAACGTTGTAGTAGTGATATATTTTGGGAGTATCTTATGAGATTTGGTTTTTTTGATGATGATAATCGTGAATATGTGATTTCCACGCCGCAGACTCCATATCCTTGGATTAACTATTTGGGAAGCGAAAAGTTTTTTTCTTTAATTTCAAACACGGCTGGTGGCTATGCATTTTATACTGATGCGCGATTACGGCGTATTACCCGTTACCGGTATAATGATATCCCGCTCGATACAAACGGCCGTTACTTCTATATAAAAGACGGTGAAACGATTTGGAATCCGGGGTGGCAGCCGGTAAAAACAAAACTTGACAAATATGAATGCAGACATGGTTTCGGTTATACAAAAATAAATTCTGAAAAAAACGGACTTGCGGTAAATGTTCTATATATGGTACCGAATGGTGAAAATGCAGAAGTCCAGATGATCACACTCAAAAATACAACTGAAAAGGCAAAACAGGTTTCGCTTGTATCGTTTGTTGAATGGTGTTTGTATAATGCGCAGGATGACTGTACTAATTTTCAGAGGAATTTTTCAACCGGGGAAGTCGAAATCGAGGGAAGTACCATTTATCATAAAACCGAATATAGAGAACGTCGTAATCATTTTGTTTTCTACAGTTGCAATAAGCCTGTTCAGGGATTTGATTCGGATCGTGAAACATTTCTGGGATTGTACAACGGACTTGATAAGCCTCAGACTGTACTTGCAGGAAAAAGTGGTAATTCTGTAGCGGACGGATGGTCGCCGATAGCAAGCCATCGTCTTGAATGTAATCTCGGACCTGGAGAAGAAACAACATATATATTCACACTTGGATATATTGAAAACGATGTTGACAAAAAATGGGCGGAAACAAAAGAACAGGGAGCAGACAGCAGAAATTTACTTCGCACAAATACTGCCAGCGGGATTATTAACAAAGAAAAAGCTTATGCACTGCAGCAGAAATTTACAACTCCGGAGCAGGTAAACGAAGCATTTGCAGAACTTTCGGAATACTGGAAAGAAATTCTGTCTCATTTTACACTAAAAACGGGAGATGAAAAACTTGACAGGATGGCTGTGTGGAATCAGTATCAGTGTGTCGTTACGTACAATTTTGCCCGTTCTGCAAGTTATTTCGAAAGTGGTATCGGTCGCGGAATCGGTTTCCGGGATACATCTCAGGATATGCTGGGTACGGTTCATCAACTTCCTGCAGGTCGAATCAGGGAACGTTTGTTTGATGTAGCTTCTACTCAGTTTGAAGACGGTAGTGCATATCATCAGTTCCAGCCTCTTACAAAACGCGGCAACGCTGATATAGGTTCTCAGTTTAATGACGATCCGCTGTGGCTCGTTCTGGGGGTAGGCGGTTATATCAGGGAGACAGGCGATGTATCTTTCCTTAAACAGCAGGTCCCATTTGATAATAATGAGAAAAATACTGCTACTTTGTTTGAGCATCTTAAGCGTTCATACCGGTATACAACGACCCATATAGGTCCGCATGGTCTGCCTCTTATAGGCCGCGCAGACTGGAACGACTGTTTAAACCTGAACTGTTTCAGTACAGACCCCAATGATTCTTTTCAAACATGTACAAACAAAGACGGAACGAATGCCGAGTCTGTTATGATTGCAGAAATGTTTGTCTATGTTACACCTGATTATGCAGCGATGTGCCGTCTTCTCGGAAATGAGGCTGAGGCGGAATTCGCTGAAGATGCCGCAAAGAAAATGGAAGCGCAGATTTGCAAAACAGGCTGGGACGGAGAATGGTATATCAGAGCATATGATGATGCCGGACGAAAGATCGGTTCTCATGAATGTAACGATGGGAAAATTTTCATTGAATCGCAGGGTATTGGCACAATGGCACAGATCGGGGCAGACAAGGGATATCCCTGCAAAGCTCTTGATAGTGTAAAAAAATACCTTGATTCCAAGTACGGTATCGTTATTCTTTTTCCTGCGTACAAAGAATATCATGTTGAACTTGGTGAAGTTTCGTCATATCCGCCGGGATATAAGGAAAACGGCGGTATTTTCTGTCATAACAATCCCTGGGTAATTATTGGTGAAGTATGTTCAGGACGTCCTCAGGATGCGTTTGAACATTATCAGAAGATTGCACCTGCATATCTGGAAGACATCAGCGATATTCACCGTACGGAACCGTACGTTTATGCACAGATGATTGCCGGTAAGGAGGCGGGGCGGTTTGGAGAAGCAAAAAACAGCTGGCTTACGGGAACTGCTTCATGGAATTTTGTTGCACTTTCTCAGTATTTATGCGGAATACGGCCAGCATATGATGGTCTTATTGTTGAGCCCAGACTTCCTTCTCATATAGAGAATGCGGAAATCTGCCGTAAATTCAGAGGTGTGACATATCATATTACTGTCAAAAATATAAAAAATAATGGGGATGTAACGCTTTCTGTAAAACAGGGGGGCAAAGCAGAAGGGACTCTGGTTAAGGCAGATCCGGAAACTAAAGATGTATATGTTACAGCCGAAATAAAATAAATAAAGTAGAAAAAAAATAAGGAGGAAGAAGGCACAGGTTGAAAAACTTGTGCCTTCTTTTTTAGTTTTCATATTCAGATCGTTTGTGAGAGAAGTCCTGAAATACTGAATGCTCTGTCACCTATTTTTTCTATCTGCCGGACCATGTCGATATATAGGAGTTCTGATTTAACGTCGGCTCCGCTTTCGAGTCGTTTTCGTGCTGTTTTTTTAAGGTTTTTACGGAATAAATCAATCTGACCTTCTATTTCATTTGCCATTGCAAGTTTATCCATATCAAGATGCTTATTGATATTTATACGGATAAACTGAAGAAACTGGCGGGCTAGTTCAACATACGGAATAAGCCGGTCCATATCTTCCTGCGGAAATTTCATTTTCTTTTCTATACTGCGTTCAAGAAGTAAGCCGATATTCAGACAGTCGTCGGTCATCAGTTCAAGTTCATCTACAACCTGCAGCATAATAGAAAGATTATTCAGCTGTTTTTCATTTACAGGGAGATGCTCGCATTGAATAATATAACGGGACAACTGAACATGCATTTCGTCGGCATAATCTTCTGCCTGTGACAGTGGGCCGATATGTTCGTCGATGAATGTCTGAGATCGGTTGCTGAATCCCATTTGAATTCGATCGAACATACCTGTTACAACGTCCGTCATATCGGTTATCTCTTTTTCTGCACGAATAATTCCTGCCGTTGCGTTTTCCTTGATGCCCGTAAATTCTAAGTGGTATTCCTGTGGCGTTTCGTTAGTACCTGGTTTTATGATTTTTTCTGTCAGTGCTGCGATTTGTTTTACAAACGGTATAAAGAGCAGAGATGTGGTGATATTGAACAACGTATGAAGCATGGCTATGTGGAAGGTAATATTACTTTCGACCGGACCAGGAACAATCCAGTCTACAAGAGCTAGAAACGGATGAAAGAAAATAAGTGCAAGGGCTACTCCTGAAACGTTAAAAAGGACATGTACCAGACATGTCCTTTTTGCATTTACGCTTGTACCTATTGATGCAAGTATGGAATCAATGGTTGACCCGATATTACTTCCCAGTACCATTGCACAGGCGAAATCCCAGGTAAGCAGTTTATTGTATGCCATGGTAAGTATTATGGCTGTCAATGCACTTGATGAATGTATAAGGGCAGTAATCACAATTCCTGTAAGAACACCGATTGTTATAGCAAGTATTCCGCTGTTCTGGAACTGTGTAAGAAACAACAGACTGCTTGAATTTTTCAGGGTGATCGTCTTTGACAGCATGCTTAACCCTAGAAAAAGAATACCGAATCCCATTACAGCTTCACCCAGATTTTCCTTGTGAAGTTTTTTGATTGCGGTAAGCAGATATCCGAAACCGACAATAGGAACTGCAAAAGATGCTATGTTGAAATTAAAACCGAAAAGGGCAACAATCCATGCGGTGACGGTTGTTCCAATATTAGCTCCGAAAATAACTCCGATAGATTGTGTCAATGAAATCAGTCCGGCATTAACGAACGTAACTACCATGACAGTTGTTGCCCCTGACGACTGAATAATCATAGTAATTACAAGTCCTGTCAGCATAGCAGCAAATCTGTTGCCGGTCATAAATCCCAGTGCACGCTGCAGTTTTTCGCCGGCACTTTTCTGGATGCCGTCGCTCATCAATTTCATACCATACAGGAGAAATCCCAGACTTCCGAGAAGCTGTAAAATTGTATTAACGATATTCACTACTATATAATACATGAAAACAGGTATCCTTTTCAAGGAAGAAGAAAATTGATAGAATAAAAATAAGGAAAAGATTGATGAAATACGGAAAATATCGGATATTGATATATGCAGTGGTTACCGGCGTCTGCAGTCTCTTTTTATCCTGTGGGCGACAGAAGACGGAGATTCATTCTTCTGATGTTCCTGTTTCTTTGTCTGTAAAACCTGCGGATCAGGATGCCGCTGAATTAAAGCTGCAAACCCAGACATGGCATGTGTCCGATGACTGTATTTGTATTTTATTCGGCTATGGGTATAATGATGCGGATTTTGTTCAGAATATGACTGCAGAATTATACAAAAAGTACGGAGCTGCAGAGAATGGAGGACTTATCCTTCCTCTTGTTTTTCCCGACAGTTTTAAACATGGCACAAAATCAATTGCTGCAGAATTACCATTATACATGAACGATAAAAATGTACGCGGGGTAATTCTGCTCGGTGCGCCGGAGAATACTAACTATGGTATAGCGCATCTGCAGGATTCCTATAATGGTATTCCTTCTTTTCCGGTTTTTTCGTTTTTTTCTCAGGATGATGTACTCGGAATGGAAGGGACTGCTGATTTTATTCTTGATAAGGCTCAGGAAGCCGATATTGATGGTGCTGTAAAAGATGAATCTCAGCAGCTTTATATAAAAGAAGTGCCTGATATGATCAGACGATCAATAAAATATATGCTGGCTCTTGATGCACCTCTTCCGAAGAACAAGGACTTGTATACTCATTTAAAAAGTATCGTCGGGAAGGTGACAGTAAGTCATTATGTTGATCCTGAATCCGGACTGCAGTCTGTGAATCATTTTGTGATGAATTAGTAAAATATGATAACGCTAAAGCAAAGGGAACATTATCTGCTTGGCTCAGAAAAAGATATTGCTGATCTTGTGGTGAAGAAAAGTGCAAAGATACTTGTTATTTCCGACTCTCACGGACAGAGGGATTTGTTCCGTTGTATAGTCGGACGGATAGGGCCGTCGTGTGATGCTCTTGTATTCTGCGGTGACGGTGCCGGAGACTTTGCTTCCTGTATGGATGATGCGGCTTCCGATAAAGTGTATGCCGCATGTGTGCCTCCTGTTGTTGCCTTTGTCAAAGGTAATGGAGATTCAAACAGGTTTCCCGTATGTTTTAATCCCGTCGGAAAGGAAGACGATTCTGTTTATAGAGAGTTAGCAATTCCCCGGCGGCAGATTTTTTCTGCGGTAGAACATACGATTTATGTTGTTCACGGTCATGAACAGAGGACATATTACGGAATACAATTACTTAAGAAAGAAGCAGAAAGAGCAGGGGCTGATATTGCACTGTATGGCCATACACATATTGCTGATGAAACAAGAGATACAGTCTATATGGTTAATCCGGGGAGCCCCTGTCTTCCGAGGGGAGGTGTGCCGTCTTCCTTTGCCGTACTTGAACTTGACGGATTAAATGTAAATACTGTTTTTTATCGTATTGAAGCAACTTTACAGGGGCTTCAGTTCATTCCGTTTTTGCCCGGAAAAACATATTTGTGGAATTAACCGGTATGATGCTTCAAAAAAAACAGACGGAAAATGACTGCTGTTTATCGGAAATTTTCTGCAAACGTGAATCCGTAATAATCATGTCCCGGATATACAACAGTGTCAGGTAGAATCGCTTCTTTAAGCATAACCAGACTGCGTATTATTTCATTTTCATCTCCGCCCAGATCAGTCCGTCCGTAGCTGCGGTAAAAGAGCGTATCGCCTGTAATAAGTTCTTTCCTGAATTCATTATACAGACAGACAGAACCTTTTGAATGTCCCGGCGTATGAATGACTTTCCATTGAGAAAGTGCTGTTTGTATTTCTTTATCATAATTTCCGGTGAAAACATTATTAAGCAGTTCGTTCCCTGATACAGTGATATCTGCTGCCGGAATATGATGTAATGCAGGCAAAAAATGTTCAAGCCCCATTGTTTCAAGCGCTGCAATCTGTGAAGAAGCTGTTGCACTGCCAAGAACTCCAGCGTCATCTTTGTGAATAGCTATCCCGCAATGGGGGTAAGCATTTTTTAGAACAGGGAGTCCTGTAATATGGTCAAAATGTCCGTGGGTTATGAATATACCTGCAGGACTTTTTTGATGTTCACTAAGCCAGTCTGTGATTTTTGTTTCGTCATGCGTAAATGCACATGCAGCAGGATCAACAATGATAACAGCATTCTCTGCAAGCGGAATGATATAGGTATTTACACCAAGCGGGCCGGTATGTAGACAGGTAATAGTTTCCATAAGTTGTAATTTACTAAAAAATCTGAACTGCTGTGGTCCCTGAAGTCTTACTTAAGGGACCGCAGTGAAATCCTTATAGATTTCACTTGCATGCTCAGACTAGATAGCCACTGTTATTTTCAGCGGATGCCGGGACTTCACTTTCATCGGAAGAAATATGAGAAGGTGTTGTGAACGGTTCTTTGTCTGCTGCCGCTTTTTCTGCTGCCGCATATGCCTTTGCATCTTCTGCTGCAATCTGCGGGTCTCCGGAATGATTTTCAGAGGAATTTATTTCCGCTTTATCTGCAGTGTTTTCTTCAGCGTCATCAGCTTCATCGCCCTTTTGCCGGGAATAGCTGACTGCCAGTTTACGTCCGCGGTAGTCATACCCGTTAAGCGTTGAGATGGCTTTTTCTGTGTCATCTTTGAAAAGCTGTACAAAAGAATAATTTGCAAGAACACGTATATCGCCGATCCTGTCACGGTCAAGTCCTGCAATACTTACAAGAAGGCCTACAAGATCACGCGGATATACGCGTCGGTTCCGTCCGATACTGATAAATATCGTTGCTGCAAGAGATTCGTCTATCTGCACGCGGGGGCGGGGGAAGTGTTCTTCGTTGTGGGATTCATCTATTGGTGTTGTGTCTGCAGTACGAACTTCTTTCTGCTGTTTTGTATCGTGACTACGGTCATTGCGGATGCGGTCGTGTGTAGAATTTCGTTCTTTCCAGTTGTTGTCACGTGAAGTACGTTCACTGCGACCGGCCGTCTGATGTCCCCGATAGCGTCCCTGCATTTCTTTTACGAGAAAAGCGGCAACATACAAACGTTTCGAAAATGGAATTGTTTTTTTGAATACTCTTTTAAGATCATTAAGAAGATCAGGATTCTCCTCGGTCATTACTTTATTCAAAGCATCTTTAAGAAAAGAAGCCGCCTGTTCCAAGTCTACTTCTGACTCATGATTGAATGACATATACATTACTCCTCTAAAAAAAAGAAAAATCACAAGAGCTTTGCTGCAAAACCAGAACCTGTTTTTTGAAAACCCGTACGTTCAAGTATTGGGATAAGGGAATCAGGTATGATTGTATTTGCAGTCAAAACATACAGCCTGCCGCGTTTTTGAAGATCAGAGAGACACATAGAAAATAGTTCACTCCCTATACCCAAACCACGGTAAGCTTCAGGCACGAAAAAACTTGTTAACACAGCAGTTTTTCCGGCAGGGGACAAAATTGGCGCTGCCGTGATACATCCGGCAAAATCGCCGGCCAAAGCCCGACATACAAAACCTGTCTGACTGACAGAATCGCCGTATTCAAAAAGATGCCGCCATAACACGGAAACAGCATCTTTGATTTCCTGCGGCCAGCTGCAGTCAGGGTCAAGCGCCTCTGCGGAATTCAGAATGATATCCCTGTCCTTAACAGGATCATATTCTTGAAAGATGAAGTCGTTGTGTACGAGATCATCGCTTTCTTCGGGTGTCTGATCAAGTTTTTCAAGACCCCAGATTTCACGCAGATTGTTATACCATCCGCCGATATATGAACGCATCGTCCTTCTCCGGAACTGATGCCATAGTTTTTCGACTTCAGGAAATTCCTTTAAAACACTTTTAAAATTTCTGAATACCCCCCTTCCTGAATGCAGTACGTTCTGCAGCTCATCACGGGCAAGTGGAGCGTGAAGTTGACTGACAAAATCTTCACGAAGCCTGAATCCTGCCGCAGAGTCCCATTCGGGCAACGCATAATTGTTTTCTTCATCATCATCTGCTGATACTGCATTTATGAGCGTACCTGCTCCTGCCTCTACCAGAAATTTTTGTTCCTGATTTTCGAGGGCGGACATGATAGCATTGAGCAGTTCATCAGTCAGGTCGAATGTCATATGGTTATTTTTCGAGTTCTTCCCGTTTACAGATTACTGCACTGATAAGGCCGTATTCCTGTGCTTCTCCTGCATCAAGCCAGTGGTCGCGGTCCGTATCTTTTGCTACCTGATCAACAGGTTTTCCTGTTTCGTCTGAAATAATCTGATTGAGTTTTGCATGTGTTTTTGCAAGTTCTTTTGCATGAATTTCTATATCAGTTGCCACTCCCTTCATTCCACTCATCGGTTGATGAATAAGATAATGGCTGTTAGGAAGTCCTATGCGGTGTTCCTTCGGAACAGCAAGAAGCACAAGTGTTGCTGCACTTGCGATAAGTCCCATACCGATAAGAACGACAGGTGCTTTTATGAACCGGATCATATCGAAAATTGCAAAACCTGCATCAACATCGCCTCCGGGAGAGTCGATATACATGTAAATAGTTTTTTCATTGCTGTCTGCCTCAAGAACTAGCAGCTGCCGGACTATCTTGTCAGCAAGATCTTTATTAATTTCACCGGAAAGAATAATCTGACGGGTTTTGAGAAATTTCTCTGTGAGCGGATCAGGCATCTCCGGGATCTTTTTCTTTTCTTCATCTTCATCATCACATAACGGTGATAAATAACTGTTTTTCATGTGTGCTCCGTAGAAAAATGACAATAATTTACTATAATAATACTAAAAGAAAGGTCATTTAGCAAGATAAAGAGCGGAACTCTGCTAAAATAACCACACCTTAATTAAAGGCCTGTTTGTTTTGCCTCTTCCCATAATCGTTCTTCATCGGCAATGTGCTCTCCGTTCATGGGAATACCGGCGTCATTCATGTGCTGTTCCACATAAGAAAACCTCCGGTAGAATTTCCGGTTGGCTCTGTCCATTGCCGTTTCAGGGGCGATACCCAGATGCCGCATGTAGTTGATTACCGCAAAAAGCAGATCTCCGAATTCTTCCTCAAGATGAAGCTGCGCTGCATCAACCACAGGGGTTGAATGTTCTGTAAGAGGTTCTGCTCTATTGTCAGCCTCAGTTATTGCTTCTTTTACCCTTTTTTCAGCTTCCTGTACTTCGGTGAATTCTTCCTTCACTTTTGCCGCGACAGGCTCTGTCGTTGTCCAGTCGAATCCTTTTTTACCGGCTTTTTTCTGCATTTTATACGCACGAAGCAGCGGAGGAAATCCTTCGGGGACTTCGTCAAGTATCGATGAACCGCCTTTCCGACCCTCAATATTTTCCTTGATTTTATCCCACTGGCTGATTACTTCGCTGCTTGTGTTAATTCCGCCGGTCATACAGGCACTTCCTTCACTCTGTTTAAAAACATGCGGATGACGGCGGATAAGTTTGCCGGTAAGTTCATTAAGAACATCTGCTGTAGTAAAATCCTTGTTCTGTTCGTACATAAAGGCAATAAGAGAAGCATTAAGGATGACATCCCCCAGTTCTTCCTTTACATGAGGTGTGTCCTGCAGTGTAACTGCGTCACATGCCTCAAAAACTTCTTCAATCAAATCACTCCTCATTGAGAGTGGTGTCTGATCCCGGTCCCACGGACAGCCGCCGGGTGCACGTAGTGTCCGGATTGTTTCGTAAAGCCGTTTAAATGCAGCTGCTGTGTCCGCTGAAGAAACATCGTTTTGTCTATCGGTTTTGTTATTCATACTGCATCTCCTGTGTCCGATTTTGTTTTTAGTCTGCTGAAACTTTTTTCTTTCCCCATTCAGGAATAAGACGGTTCGGATCTGACGAGAGGAGTATTTTTACGAACAACTGTGCCGCCTGGGGAAAAATCTGACTTAGTATAATCTTTTCGTCCTGGGTAAACGGGGCAAGTACATAGTCAGCAATTTCCCGGTTGTCAGGACGTCCGATGCCGAATCGCAGCCTCCAGAAGTCTGGCGTGCCGAGGACTGTTTTCGTAGAACGAAGTCCGTTATGACCTCCAAGCCCTCCGGACCATTTCAGACTGACTGTTCCCAGAGGAAGTTCCAGTTCATCATGTATAACCAGTACATTTTCCGGTCTGAGTTTATAGAAATTGACAAGTTCAATAATACTGTCTCCCGAAAGATTCATATATGTTTCCGGCTTCAGAAAATAAATTTTTTCGGGAGCGTCTTTCGGTACTGATACAACGGTATTGTCTTTTTTTACCCAGAGACCGTACTGACGGGCCCATTCTGCTAACATACCCGTATCAACTGCGGTATAAAAACCTTTGAATTTTGACTGCCATGAAAGTTTTTCTGCAAATGGCAGTGCATCTGCAAAGAGCCATCCTGCATTATGCCGTGTCAGAGCATATTCGTGTCCGTAGTTACCCAGAAAAGCAACGAGTTGAATCATGTTTAAAGTATACCATAAATGCGGGAATATCAAAAGGCAGTATATAAAACTTGACGGGAAGGATATAGTATCGTAAATTCCAATATAACTTAGACGTGAGAGACAGAAAAATGACGGTAAATAGGAGTTGCGATATATGAGGACTGTTTTTTGGGGATTGTTCATACCGTTTTTGGGGACAACGCTTGGGGCTTCATGTGTTTTTTTTATGCGGCGGGAATTAAACGAGACCGTTCAGCGTGTCCTTATGGGGTTTGCAGCAGGTGTTATGACCGCGGCTTCCGTATGGTCGCTTCTTATTCCTTCGATGGATATGTCGGAAAAAATGCAACGATTTGCTTTTTTTCCTGCCTTAACAGGTTTTGCATGCGGTGTCTTCTTTTTGTTTATTCTTGATAAAACGATTCCTCATATTCATGCAGCTGCCAGAAATCCGGAGGGACCGAATACAAAACTGAGCAGGACAACCATGCTTATTTTTGCCGTTACGCTGCATAATATTCCGGAAGGAATGGCAGTAGGTGTTTTGTTTTCTGGTATGGTCAGTGGAAATGCGCAGATTTCGGCTGCAGCTGCATTTGCGCTTTCAATCGGAATTGCCGTTCAGAATTTTCCGGAAGGTGCAATTATTTCCATGCCTCTCAGAACGGAAGGGAACGGCAGACTCAAATCTTTCTGGTACGGTGTGTTGTCGGGTATTGTGGAGCCGGCAGCCGCGGTACTTACTATTCTTCTGACTACTGTTATTGCAGGTGTTCTGCCTTATTTTCTTTCCTTTGCGGCAGGTGCAATGATATACGTTGTCGTCGAGGAACTTATACCTGAAGCCGCTCGTGATGAAAAAACAGATGCCTGTACAATCGGCTTTGCTGCAGGTTTTGCCCTTATGATGGTGCTTGATACAGTACTCGCATAAAGAATTGACCAGATAGAAGAAACTTTGTTTACAAACTCCGGTTAATGTGCTAGTTTTTCCGTATGATAAATGAAGAAGATTCAACCGGGCGTATTCTGTATGAAGATACCGATCATAAATTTATATGGCTGGGAACCGACAGCAAAAACCGGAAAAGCGAGATACAGACAATGCAGTATCTTATTATCGATCATAACAGGGGCATCCTTCTTGATCCGGGCGGAGTGCATATTTTTTCACGCGTTGTAGCTTCTGTAAGCAGATATATTTCTATCGATAATATAGATACTATTTTTTATTCACATCAGGATCCCGACGTTTCTTCCGGTATTGCCCTGTGGCTCGGCGTGACAAAGGCAAAAGTATATATTTCTGCCCTGTGGATACGATTCCTTCCTCATTTTGGTATCGTTGATTCATCCCGGGTTATTCCTGTCGAAGATAAAGGTACAAGACTTACGCTTGGCTCAGGCGCGGTGCTCGATTTTATTCCGGCTCATTTTATGCATTCTCCGGGACAGTTCAATCTTTACGATACCCGTTCCAGAATTCTTTTTTCCGGCGATATAGGAGCCGCGGTTTTTAACAATGGTGATGATGTTTTGTTTGTAGATGATTTTAAAAAACATATACCACTCATAGAAGGGTTCCACCGGAGATATATGGCATCAAACATAATTGTAAAGAAGTGGTGTGAACGCGTCAGAAAAATCAATCCTGACATGATTGCACCGCAGCATGGTGCAATTTACAAGGGTCCTGCAGTTCATGAGTTTCTTGACTGGCTTTCGCAGCTGGAATGCGGAATTGATCTGATTGATTAGATAAGGATGGATTATGGCTGCAGATAAACAAATTGAAAACTATGAAGATGCAATCGCAGAACTTGCAGTCGGCTATAATAAGAGTATAACGCTTACTTCTGTAACTATCAGTTCTTTGAAAATTCTGGACGAAGCGATGGAGCAGGTTCAGAACGGTCTTAGTACAATTGTAAGTGCGTTTGAAGAAATGCAGGCAGGCAGTGCAAGTACGTCCGCAAATACCGGCCGCATTGATTCGATGATGGACAAAATATTATCGGAAAACGACCGGATGAGGCAGGAAATCACCGATCGTGTTACGGAGATAAAATCGACTTCCCAGAATGCAAGTACTATTTCCGAATTGTTTATGGAGCTTGAAGAACAGACAAAAAAGGTTGCCAGCGTTACGGGATCAATTCAGGAAGTTGCTGATAAGACAAACGTACTGGCAATCAATGCCTCAATAGAGGCTGCCCATGCCGGCAGTTTCGGGGCTGGTTTCAGAATTATTGCAGACGAAGTCCGGAAACTAGCGACGCAGACCGGTTCCTTTGCCCGTGAAATTACAGGCAGTATTAATAATTTTAAGACGACGGTAGACAAAATAAATACCCGGATGAACGAATTTACGATGCTTCTGTCGAGATTCAATACGTCATTCGGTGCGGTTCTTTCGAGCTTTAATGATAATGCCAACGTTATTGATCAGTCGGGTAAGTCTCTGTCCGAGATAACAGGTTCGATACGGGAGGAAGCGGAGGCTTTAAGCGAGGGGCTGCGGTCTCTTGAGAAAGTAAACAGTTCAATGAAGGACACTCATACTATTCTTGGTGTCATACAGTCAAGCCACGAATTTCTTAATGACCTGCTTGCAAAATCGGATCGTGCATAAAAGAGTGATAACCGGAAAGCTTTATTCCGGACGTTTCTAAAACAGGCTCCGGCAGGCAGTCCTGTAAGTAAAGCTTTCAGGACTGCCGTTGCCAGCCTTTTATCTGATATTAAAGGTGTTGATTCCCTTCCACACGGCTGATGCGCCAAGCTCATGTTCGATTGCGAGCAGCCGGTTGTATTTTGCGACCCGCTCACTGCGTGATGGTGCACCTGTCTTTATCTGCCCGGCATTAAGGGCAACTGCAAGATCTGCAATTGTCGTGTCTTCCGTTTCGCCTGACCGGTGCGATATAACCGCTGTATATCCTGCTTTCTGAGCAGTCTGTACTGCTTCAATTGTTTCCGTCAGTGAACCGATCTGATTCAGTTTTATAAGAATTGAATTTCCCGCACCCAGTCTTATACCTTTTGAAAGGCGGGCGGTGTTTGTAACAAAAAGATCGTCCCCGACAAGCTGTATTTTGTTTCCAAGCCGCGATGTCAGTTCCTTCCACCCGTCCCAGTCTTCCTCTGCAAGTCCGTCCTCGATTGAAATAATCGGATACTTTGCGGCCAGTTTTTCCCAGAAATTAATAAGTTCTTCCGCAGACATCCGTTTCTGTTTTTTGGGCAGAAAATACGAACCGTCTTTTTCATACCATTCGCTTGAGGCAGGATCCATTGCAATCCTGAACTGGTCTTCTGCATGGTAACCGGCTTTTTCTATTGCTTCAAGAATAGCAGCTACCGCATCTTCATCATCTTTCAGGTTCGGCGCAAAACCTCCTTCGTCACCGACCGCTGTTGAAAGTCCCCGTCCGTCGAGTACTTTTTTGAGACTGTGGAATACTTCTGCACACCAGCGGAGTCCCTCGGTAAACGATGGAGCGCCGACAGGCATAACCATGAATTCCTGAATATCGACATTGTTTGAAGCGTGTGCTCCACCGTTCAGAATATTCATCATAGGCACCGGAATCGTACGGCCTGCCGCTCCCCCGATATACCTGTACAGCGGCATTCCTGCAGCCGAAGCGGCTGCTTTTGCTGCTGCAAGCGATACGGCAAGAACCGCATTCGCACCAAGTTTTGCTTTATTCGGCGTGCCGTCAAGTGCAATCATTGCACCGTCCAGATCTGCCTGTTTCCGTACATCCATACCTTTCAGTTTTTCCGCTATGGCGGTATTTACATTTTCAACGGCCTTCAGAACACCTTTTCCCTGATATCTGGATTTATCCCCGTCGCGAAGTTCTACCGCTTCAAACGTTCCTGTAGAAGCGCCTGAAGGCACCGCAGCAGTTCCCGTTGAACCGTCTGTAAGCGTTACCTGCGCCTGTACGGTCGGATTACCGCGTGAATCAAGAATTTCCATAGCTGTAATATTTTCAATAGTATAATCTTTCTGCATAGAAAACCTCCACTTATAATATACTGCGTATTTTTGAGAATTCCATATGAAAATTATAGAGAATTATATCAGAATAAGAAGCGCCTGCATTTTCCGTGATCAGCACCCGGTATTTATACCTGCTGTTCTGTTTCCATTTTTTTTATTGTATCATACAGCAGTCTGTTTACCGGCACCGGAAGATCATACCGGAGAGCTCTGCGTAGAACTGTCCCGGAAAACATGTCTACTTCCGTTTTTCTGCCTGCAAGTCCGTCCTGACGCATGGAAGGCATACCTGCAGGATTCAGCGTATCAATAAGCGTAACGTATTCTTCCATATCTTTTTCTGTAAGGCCGGTTTTCTCTTTTTCCGACAGTGCAATGACTTCTTTCATGGCAGATTTCATCATTTCCCTTGCGGGACCGTCTTTCTGAACCGTAGCATATGTTCCCTTCGTTACCATAACAACCTGATTGACACCGACATTGAGCATCCATTTGCTCCACATTCGGTGCATAATGTCTGTTTCGATTTTATAGGGGAGTGACGCGCGGTCGAACAGTTCTGCAGTGTCTTTCAGAAGCGGTGTATTTGCACTGAGCTCTGCCGGCAGACCGATACGGAGTTCTCCCTTGTGTTCGTATTCAAGCCTGTTGCCTGTTCTGAGTGCGTCCATTCCCTGTGCTATGCAGTATATAAGATGTTCTTTCCCGAACGCGGCTGCAATGATTTCTTCACTTGATATACCATTTAAAAGCGAGATGATGATTGTGTTTTTTCCGATATGACCGCGTGCTGTCGTGACTGCACTGTCAAGCGCCGTTCCCTTCACCGCGAAGATCAGCAGGTCCGGGGGCGCAGATTTTTCAGTAAAGTCTTTTACGGTAAAGGCACATTTTCTGCCGTTGCAGTAGACCCCAGAAGCCAGGTATTTCTCAACACGGCTCCTGTCAGCAAGAAAATTTACGTTCTGTGCTCCGAGCGCTTCTGTAAGAATATCACCATACAGAATACCGAGCGCACCCATACCAATAAGTGAAACAGATTCAATCATACCAGTCAGCCTCTTGTTTGTATTATACGGATTGTACCACTAAGTTCCTAGTTTTTCCGCAGCAGTTTTATCATAAAGCAGAGAAAGAAAATAACCGCATTTACCAGAACGATTGATGCTCCTGATGCGGCTCCTGCATAATATGAAAGTGCAAGACCTGCAATTCCCGAAACAAGTGAAATAAGGACTGAAAAACCAAGGTATTTCCTGCTTCCCGAGCTGATCATTCTGGCAGCTGCAGCCGGAAGCACAAGCAGCGAATTAATAACAAGCAGTCCTGTCCACTGGATTGAAAGAGCAACTACAGCCGCAGTAGCAAGAGAGAACAGCTGCTCGACGGCAAATACGCGGATGCCGCGGCTTCGGGCAAATACCGGGTGAAGGTTTACAAGCAGCATTTTGTTGTAAAAGAGAAGCCAGATGATAATGAGTATAACGGCAGCTGCATAAAGCATAAAAATTTCATACGGACGGATGCTCAGAATATCGCCTACCAGATACCTTTGATACTTACTGAAATTACCACCTGCACTGAGCAGTACGACTCCCAGCGCAACAGCAGTCGATGAAAAAACTCCGATGATTGTATCCGATGAAGCAGAACCTCTGTTTTTTACCGCAATAATCGCAAAACCTAGTCCCATACTGAATGCGACCACTGCAGCGGTCGGATCTTTTATACCAAGCAGAACACCGATTGCTATACCAGTGAGCGCAGAATGTCCGATTGCATCACTGAAAAATGCCATTTTATTTGAAACAACAAAACTTCCCAGAATTCCGAATAACGGTCCTGCTGCCAGCAGCGCAAGAAATGCATTTTTCATAAAATCAGGCTGAAGCCATTCAAAAGGCAGAATTATGCCGATAAAATCGTAAATATCCTGCATCACGGTACTCCGTCAGGCATATCCGGCCCGGAAACATCAATATATCCGAATGTCCGGATGAAAGGTTTTGAATTATACACTTCAGGTACCGTTCCGGATGCCGCTACTCCGCGGTCAATGAGAACGACACGGTCGGCATGGCGGGCAACAAGATCAAGGTCGTGACTTACGAGCAGGATCGTCGTGTCGTAATTTTCTCTGAGGGATGAAACAAGCTGGTAAAAAAGCTCAAGTCCTGTGCGGTCAACACCCGACACCGGCTCGTCAAGCAGCAGAATATCGGGTACCGGATGAATCGCGAGTGCAAGCATGACGCGCTGTATTTCTCCTCCGGAAAGATCGCCGACTCTCCGCAATGCAAGCCCTTCGGCGTGAACAGAAGCAAGCACGTTCTGAATCATTTCTTTGTCGGATTTCCTGCGGTGAAGCCATACAGGATATCTTGAAAGACACGACAGAATAAGATCTCCGACGTTTACAGGACTGCCCTGTTCGGCAGCCAGCGACTGGGGAACGTACCCGAAACGCGGACGGTTTGTCGGAGCCCTGTTTTCGCCTTCAAAAATAATTGAGCCTGTGTGGGGAATTACATCAAGCAGCGCTTTTAAAAGCGTCGATTTTCCTGCGCCGTTCCGTCCGATAACAGCAGTCAGTTCTCTGCAGTGAAGATGGAGATTGACGTTGCCGAGTATCTGTGTATTTCCTGCCTTTACGGAAAGACCGGAAATACGAGTACAGCAGACATGATTGATTCCGAGCGGGCAGCTCATTTTATTGAACCTGCTGTACCGGAAAGTGCTTTCTGCAGTACTTCGGCGTTATGTTTCATTGAATTAATGTACGAATCTTTGTCGAGGGAACCGGTAACACACGGATCAAGCTCATATACGGTAAGTCCTGTTTCCCTGGAAATGACTTCAGCAGCAGAAGACGAATACTGTGGTTCT
>Ga0172378_10001119_pt1 | contig 24420 bp, 20 predicted proteins | sample GrowelOW332metaG_FD_119755 | JGI IMG/M metagenome (GOLD analysis project Ga0172378, IMG submission 119755) | Groundwater microbial communities from an aquifer near a municipal landfill in Southern Ontario, Canada - Pumphouse #3_1 metaG | ecosystem: Environmental > Aquatic > Deep subsurface >... | reverse complement strand
CCAATGAACAAAAAAGATTATTCTATGTTTGGGGCTGTTGCTACTTCATGGGATAGATATTACCCGGGAACATCACGTTCAAAACATTTGTATGATTTTACTATGAATGCATTGAAAACGAGAAGACAAACAGAACGACAACAAGAATTTTTTGAAAAAGTTCCTGTGGAAACAATCAGCGAAATGCCGGATATTGTATTGCCGAATGTGAACGGTCAACAGGTATCTCTTTCTTCTTTAAAAGGAAATGTGGTTTTACTGGATTTCACTGTTTATAATGCAAAATATACTTTGCAACAAAACATGAAGCTGAATTCGGTTTATTCACAATTGGCAAATAGAGGTTTTGAAATATACCAGATATCACTCGATTCTGATGAGCATGTATGGAAGAATGTGGCAAGTAATCTTCCATGGGTTACGGTTCGAGATCCGGAATCGGTTTACTCTGAACTGTTGACAAGATATAACGTAAGAGATATACCAACAGCATTTATATTAGATAGAAATGGTAATTTATTGACACGCATTGAAAACTACGATAATCTTTTAAACGAAGTGAGCAAGTTCTTGTAATGTGAAAAGATTATAGAATAATGAACAATGAAGAACTGGAACGGGCATATAAAATAATTGAGTATACTGGTACTAATTTATTTCTGACAGGTAAAGCCGGAACGGGCAAAACTACCTTTTTGAAGAATCTTAAAAAAAAGTCACCTAAACGAATGGTGGTGACTGCACCGACTGGTATTGCTGCAATAAATGCCGGAGGTGTAACCATACATTCGTTTTTCCAATTACCTTTTGCACCATACATCCCTGGTACAAAATTTAACTCTTCACATTCTAGATTTCGATTTGGTAAGGAGAAACGAAATATCATCCGAACCATGGACTTGCTCATAATCGATGAAATTAGTATGGTGCGAGCCGATCTCCTTGATTCAATAGATTCTGTTCTAAGAAGATATCGCAATGATTCTCTCCCTTTTGGGGGTGTGCAATTGTTGATGATTGGAGATTTGCAACAATTGGCACCTGTGGTAAAAGATGAGGAGAGGCAGATGTTGAGCAAGTACTATGAAACAGCTTTCTTTTTCAGTAGCCATGCACTTAAGAAAACAAATTATGCTACTATTGAATTGAAGCAGGTTTATCGTCAAACTGATCCGGTTTTTTTGTCGTTATTGAATAAAGTGCGCGAAAATCAGACTGATGAACAAACTTTGTCGGCTTTAAATAAAAGGTATATCCCCGATTTTAACCCAAGCAAAGAACAAGGGTATATTCGTTTGGTTACTCACAATGCACAGGCACTTCAAATTAACGAGTTGGAAATGTCTAAACTCGAAGGACCAATGTATGAGTTTAATGCTACAATAACTGGCAATTACCCGGAATATTCTTACCCTACAGAAAAAACTCTCTTGCTGAAAAAAGGTGCTCAAATAATGTTTGTAAAGAATGATCCTTCGTTTGATAAACTTTATTATAACGGAATGATTGGCGAAATAACAGAAATAGATGAGCTTGGCTTTTTTGTTAGACCACAAGACAGTGATCAAGAAATTGAGGTGAATCCCGAAGAATGGGAAAATACTAAGTATGAACTGGATGAAGAATCGAAAGAAATTACAGAAAAAGTGGAGGGGGTTTTCAAACAATATCCTGTTAAAATGGCTTGGGCAATCACCATTCATAAAAGTCAAGGATTAACCTTTGAGCATGCAATAATAGATGCACATGCTAGTTTTGCTCACGGTCAGGCTTATGTGGCTCTTAGCCGTTGCAAAACATTGGAGGGTATGGTGCTAAGTACAGAATTTTCACAAAAGGCCATTATCAATAACGAAAGTGTAAATGCTTACACAAATGAACTTGAAAAAAGAGTTCCCGATGATAAATCATTGGAACAAATGAATCGGAAATACAATTTTCAAGTGGTTAGTGAACTTTTTGATTTCTTGCCAATAAAAAAACTTCTAAAAAAAGAAGTGTACTTGGTGCAAGAATATTTTTCGCAACAATTTCCACAACAGCTGGAATTGTATAAACAATACCTGGAAGAATTCGAAACTAATATTCTACAGGTATCGACGAAGTTTCAAAAACAGTTTGAACAACAAATCAATACGTTAGAAGATTTTAAAGAGAATGTCTCATTGCAGGAAAGATTTAAAAAGGGGGCAGAGTATTTTGGAAAAACATTAACACCGTTTAAAGAGTACTTGGAACAGATAAATTTACCTGCTGATAATAAAGAATTTCATAAGAAATCAAATGAACTATTAAATGAACTCAATACTTTAATTGTGCAAAAGATTATGGCATTAGAGTTTATAGAACAAAACGGGTTTGAACTGAATCAATTTCTACACCAAAGGGCTCTTATTTTGTTAAAAGAACCCAAATTTAATGTCAAAGAAAAGAAGGAGAAAAAACAATTATTTATACCAACAGATATTCTTCATCCCCAACTTTTTGAACAACTTGTTGAATGGAGAAAAGAAAAAGCTAAAGAATTACAGGTTCCAGCTTATGTTGTATTGCAACAAAAAGCTGTTATCGGAATAACAAACCTTTTACCGGATAATGACGAATTGCTTTTGGCAATCCCGCATGTGGGGAAGAAAACTCTCGAAAAGTATGGCGATGAACTACTGGAAATAGTGTCGCAATATGTTGATAACTATAAAAATAAGCGTGAGTAATAATTTATTTGTAATCTTAAATTTTATATTTGGAATATAGAAATTTAATTAGTAACTTTGTTTTTATATAAGTAGGAGAAAAAGAGTTCCGGTTTCTATCAAAGACGCCGGAATTCTTTTTTGTCGCTTTTTATGTTTTTTATTAACCAACATTATTAACTTATAAAGTATTAAAATTATGGCAGTTACTTACATGACTGAAGAGGGTCTTCGGAAATTGAGAGAGGAAGTGGCCGAAATGGAATCTATTCAAAGACCGGAAATATCTAGACAGATTGCTGAAGCCAGAGATAAGGGCGACCTCTCTGAGAATGCCGAATACGATGCAGCAAAAGAAGCACAAGGTATGTTAGAAGCTAAAATAGCTCAATTAAAAGGTATTTTAGCATCAGCTCGTGTTATTGATGAAGCGATGATAAACACTGATCATGTACAAATTATGAACAAGGTTACTCTTAAGAACCTGAAAACAAATAAGCTGATGACTTATACTTTGGTTTCGGAGAATGAGGCTGACCTGAAGTGTGGAAAAATTTCAGTAAACACTCCCATTGCAAAAGGTCTTCTTGGCAAAAAGGTGGGCGAGGTGGCTGAGATAAAAGTTCCCTCTGGATTAATTACATTCGAAGTGATAGACATCTCAATTTAATTGGCTAAAATGGCAACAGTTTTCAGTAAAATAATCAAAGGCGAAATTCCATCTTACAAAATAGCGGAAGATGAAAATTATTATGCCTTTTTAGATATCAATCCTTTGGTAAAAGGACACTCTTTGGTCGTACCAAAAAAAGAAATTGATTATCTATTTGATTTGGACAATGAAACATTGGCTGGGATGATGGTGTTTGCAAAAAAAGTAGCCGATGCTATTTACAAAGCCGTACCCTGTAAAAGGGTGGGGGTAATGGTGTTGGGATTGGAAGTGCCTCATGCTCACATACATTTGATTCCATTGCAAACAGAAAAGGATGCTAACTTCGCAAATCCAAAACTTAAACTCACTGAAGACGAGTTTATCGAAATTGCCCAAGCTATTAAAACACATTTATAGAATAATAAGACTAGATAAAAGCAAACGGCAATCTTCTCTTAAGATTGCCGTTTGCTTTTATCTGAGTTGCCGAGATTTATATCTTACGAATACGGATTCCACGAACTGCGTGCTGTTCTCCTTTCTCAAGGATCAGGTTTGCGCGGAATCGGGTAGGGAGAATATTGTCTTTTAAATTGGGTAAATTAATCTCGTTCCAGACTTTATTGCCAAAGGCTATCAACTCTTTCTGAGAATATTCGGCATATTTATGAAAATATGAATCGGGATTCTGAAAAGCGGTTTCTTGAAGCTTCTTAAAACGATCAAGATACCACTGCCTGAGATTCTTTTCGCTTGCATCAACATATATTGAAAAGTCGAAAAAGTCGGATACGAACAGGGTTCGCTTGGTCATCTTCTTTAACATCACTTGCAATACATTAATGCCTTCAACAATAAGTATGTCGGGCTGAATAATGGTTTGCACTTTGTCTGGGATGATATCATAATAAAGATGGGAATAAACAGGGGCTTCCATCTGCTCTTTGCCTGATTTTACGTTGGCAAGAAAAGAGAGCAACTGCCGGGCATTGTAACTCTCTGGGAAACCTTTTTTGTTAAGGATACCTCGCTTCTCTAACTCTGCATTGGGATACAAAAAACCATCTGTGGTAATTAATTCTACCTTTGGCTTTTCTGGTAACATGGATAACAGCTTTTGCAAAACACGGGCGGTAGTACTTTTTCCTGCGGCAACACTTCCGGCAATACCAATGATAAATGGAATACGCCTGCTTTTGTTCTTGAAAAACTGATCTAATTCATTGTGTAAATTTGCATAATGAGTAAAATGAATCTGCAATAAACTGATCATTGGAAGATATATGTCGTTTATCTCTTCAATGTTCAGGGGCTCATTCAATGCTTGAAGCTTGCTGAGATCAATGTCGGATTCAGAAATGGGGAATTGAGGATGTTCTTCTAATACTTTCCATTCATCGCGACTAAAAGCTCTGAACGGAGAATACGTTGCGTCATATGATTGATAATCCATTTCTAAAGAATTTTATTTTCACAAAGATAAAGCTTTTTTATATCTGAGAAATGATTTCAATAAAAAACCGATAAACTAATCTTGTTTATCGGCTTAATTAGTGGTTGTTTTATGATAGATTGTTAAATTGTCTCAAATCCTCGCTTCACAAAATTGTTTAGTTCTTCGCCTCTCAACATTCCACTTGATAGGAGCGCAAGGTCGATAACTTGCTTCAATTTTGAGTTCTCTTCTGAATAGGTCGCAATTGAATCTTTTTCTTTGCCTTCTGTTTCTGTAACTAATTGTTTGACAAATGGATGATTCACATTTACAATCACTTGATACATGTCTGGCATTTCACCGTACATGGCCATTCCTTGCTGCATTGCCGACATTTCTTTCATGCGTCGGGAGAATTCATTTTGGGTAATTTGTACTGGGCGGGCAGTTTCATCCAACGTCTTAAACTCTACGGTAAAATTCGTTTTATCCAATTTGGGGATCTGGGATGTAAAGGCTTCGTTCAGAGCTTCTTTCTGAGAATCGGATAGGTCAATCGAGCTATTGTCATCTTTTTCAATTATATGGTCAATAGTCTCGCTGTCTACGCGAATAAAACGAGTTTTCTCAATTTTTTGCTCTAACAAACCAATCCAATGTACATCTAATGGCCCGTCTAAAAGCAATACATCGTAACCTTTTTGTTTGGCTTCATCAATGGGGGCAAATTGATCTACCTTATTTGATGCGTACAAATATATTAATGTGTCATTTTTGTCTTTTTGATTGCTCTCAATCAGCGACTTGTACTCATCAAGCGTGAAATATTTGTCATCTGTATTTTTAAGGAGGCAGTATTTTGATGCGCGATCATAGAATTTCTCTTCTGTGAGCATTCCGTATTCTACAAACATCTTTAAACTGTCCCATTTTTCTTCAAATTGTGAACGATCGTTTTTGAATATCTCGTTCAACTTGTCGGATACTTTCTTTGTAATGTGGCTTGATATTTTCTTTACATTACTGTCGCTCTGAAGATAGGAACGGGATACGTTTAATGGTATATCGGGTGAATCAATAACTCCATGAAGAAGAGTAAGGAATTCGGGAACAATACCTTCCACGGAATCGGTCACAAATACTTGATTGCTATATAGCTGTATCTTGTTGCGCTGGAGGTCGAGGTTGCTCTTTACCCTTGGGAAATATAAAATTCCCGTAAGATTAAATGGATAATCTACATTTAAATGTATCCAAAACATGGGTTCGTCCATTGACATCGGATACAATTGATGATAAAAACTTGTGTAATCTTCATCTTTTAATCCGGCTGGTGCCTTTTTCCATAGGGGCTCTGTGTCGTTGATTACATTGTCTTCTTCTGTCTCAACGTACTTGCCGTCTTTCCATTCTTGCTTTTTCCCTGATACAATGGGTACGGGTAAAAAACGACAGTGTTTTTTTAAGATTGATTCAATACGGTCTTTTTCGAGAAATTCTTTGTGCTCTGAATCAATGTACATGATAATGTCTGTTCCGCGATCTGACTTATCAGCGGTTGTCATTTTGTATTCTACTGTTCCGTCACTCGACCATTTTACGGCGGGGGAGTCTGAATTATGTGACTTGGTTATGATCTCAACTTTTGTGGAAACCATGAATGAGGAGTAAAATCCAAGCCCGAAATGACCGATAATCGCGTTGGGATCATCTTTGTACTTTTCAAGAAAATCGTTGGCTGAGGAAAAAGCAATCTGATTGATGTATTTGTCTACTTCCTCGGCTGTCATTCCAATACCTCTGTCTGAAACCGTAAGGGTCTTGGCCTTTGGATCAATGGATACTCGCACAGACAAATCACCTAATTCACCGGTAAAATCGCCTTTTGAGGCATAAGTCTTTAGCTTTTGAGTGGCGTCTACTGCGTTTGATACCACTTCACGAAGAAAAATTTCCTGATCACTGTAAAGAAATTTTTTTATAATGGGGAAAATGTTTTCTGTTGTTACCCCAATCTGTCCTTCTTTTTGCATATCGTTATTCTGTTTGTTTTTTACTAAAATCATAAAAGCAAATAATGTGCCACAAGATAAAACTGACAGGTTCTTTTTAACAAAAGAATGGTTTTTTAATATTTTAGTTAAATCTCAAGTGTTAAAAAACTTGCTCTGGTAAACAAATTCAAACAATTTACTTGTGACTAAAAAATAAATAATATCTGTTTTGTAATATTTATGTAACAAATTATGGTAAAATAGATATAGGCAAAATCTATTGATTATAGAGTGATTGTTTTTGTTAAAAATGAGTTAAAAGTGGCTGATAATCAACATTATAATTGTTTAATAATTTTATTAACACTCTTTATATGTTTTTGAATAAGAATTATTTGATAATTATAAATATATCTTATTATCTTTGTGAGAGACGAGTAAAATTTAGAGAATAAACCACACTTGTCTTTAACACAATAAAATATAAGAATTATGGAAGCAACTAATTCATTCGAAACAAAACTACTTGGTTTGCAAGACAATATGATGAATTTTGCGTTAACACTTACTGCCAATAGGGAGGAAGCTAAAGACCTGTTGCAGGAAACAACTCTTAGAGTATTGGACAACAAAGAAAAATATTATGAAAATGTGAATTTCAAAGGTTGGGTATTCACTATTATGCATAATATTTTTGTTAATAATTACCGCAAAATTGTAAGAAGTCAGACTATCATTGATAAAACAGAGAACTTGTATCATTTGAATTTACCGCAGGATTCCGGATTTGATACTCCGGATGGAGCGTATACTATTAAAGAAATAAATACGGCAATAAATAGTTTTTCAAATGAGTATAAAATCCCCTTCTCAATGCACGTATCTGGATATAAGTACGAAGAAATTGCTCAACATTTGGATTTACCAATAGGAACAGTTAAAAGCAGAATCTTCTTTGCTCGTAAACGTCTCCAGGAAATGCTGAAAGATTTTAGATACTATAAAGAAAAATGAAAAGATTAGTTACAAAGAAAGGCCTCTTGAATTCAAGAGACCTTTCTTTTTTATAAATATTAAAATGTTACCTTGTTATAATATTTAACATCCTTTCACAACTAATATTTCTAGTCTTCCTCTCACGCTCCTCTCACGCTCCTCTCACTGAAGTGCTAAATCACTTTGTCTTTAATTATGTGAAGTGATGTGAAAATAATAAAAACCAATTGCGCAAATAGACACACTGTTTTATTATTTTTCTTCTTTCTTTAAAATTAAATTCTTTGGATTTTTTACTTTTTCTTTGAGTAAAGCAATATCCAATACTTCTTTAATGTCTGTTACATAATGAAATTCTAAGCCTACTACATATTCGCCCTTAATTTCTTCTATGTCTTTTTTGTTCTCTTCACTTAATATAATCTCTTTTATACCGGCTCTTTTGGCTGCTAGAATCTTTTCACGAATTCCTCCAACAGGCAACACTTTGCCTCTTAGGGTGATCTCTCCGGTCATTGCTAAATTGGGTCTCACCCTTTGCTGTGTATACAACGAGGCAAGGGAGGTAACCATGGTTATTCCGGCCGAGGGACCGTCTTTGGGGATGGCGCCTTCGGGTACGTGAATGTGGGTGTTCCAGTTCTCAAATATATCTGAATCAATACCTATCTCGTCTGAATGGGAATGTATATATTCCATTGCAAGCATGGCTGATTCTTTCATTACATCGCCTAAGTTGCCGGTTAATGTGAGCTTGGATCCTTTACCTTTGCTTAATGATCCTTCTACAAACAAAATTTCACCTCCTACGGCTGTCCAGGCTAATCCGGTAACAACACCGGCGTATTCGTTGCCTTGATACATGTCTTTGTTGTATTCCTCGGGACCCAGATATTCTTTCAAATTATCGGGTTGAAGGGTTTTGGGATAGTTTTCTTCTGATGCTATCTTACGGGCAATCTTACGCATTATCTTGGCGATTTTCTTATCCAACTCGCGCACGCCTGACTCACGGGTGTAGTCTTCTATTATCTTGCGAATGGCGGGTTTGGATATCTTAAATTCTTTCTTACTTATGCCGTGACTCTCTAATTCTTTTGGAACTAAATGACGATAGGCTATCTCAATCTTTTCTTCTGCAATGTAACCGCCTACATTTATTAACTCCATTCTGTCGAGCAACGGTTGTGGCACGGTGTTCAAGTTGTTTGCAGTGGCAATAAATAGTACTTTCGACAGGTCGTAGTCTATCGATAAGTAGTTGTCATGAAATGTACTGTTCTGCTCGGGATCTAATACTTCAAGCAACGCTGATGATGGATCACCCCTGAAATCGCTCCCTATCTTGTCTATTTCGTCAAGAACAAATACGGGATTGGATGAACCGGCTTTCTTTATGTTTTCTATAATGCGACCTGGAATGGCGCCAATATAGGTGCGTCGGTGACCTCTGATTTCGGCTTCGTCATGCAATCCACCTAACGATATACGTACGTATTTTCTGTTCAACGACTTGGCAATGGACTTCCCAAGGGAGGTCTTACCAACGCCGGGAGGTCCATACAAACAAATGATTGGGGCTTTTAAATCGCCTTTTAATTTCAATACTGCCAAATGCTCAATAATACGTTCTTTGACTTTCTCCATACCAAAATGGTCTTTGTCGAGGATCTTCTGAGCATTATGAAGATTGAAATTGTCTTTGGTGTATTCGCTCCATGGCAAATCAAGAATGTTTTCAAGATAGCCATACTGCACGGAGTAATCGGGCGACTGGGGATTCAATCGCTCCAATTTCTTGAGCTCTTTATCAAATATCTCGATTACTGATTCTTTCCATTTCTTTTTGAATGCTTTTTTGCGGAACGTATTAATCTCAATCTGCTGGGTGTTCCCACCTAATTCTTCTTGAATTGTACGAATCTGCTGCTGCAAATAGTATTCTTTCTGTTGCTGATTCAAATCTTCACGTGTCTTCAACTGGATGTTCATCTTGAGCTCTAACACTTGATTCTCGCGATTCAATATCATCAACATTCTATAAGCTTGCTCTTTCTCATCATTGATGGATAGCAATTCTTGCTTTTCTCTGCTTTCAATGGGCAGATTGGTGCCGCAATAACTGATAAGCATATTCTCAAAGGCTTCGTCGTTTATTGTACGAAGTAACTCCTTGGGGGGCTCTCCCAACAAATGTAACATCTGGATCACGGCATCACGAATCGATGCTAATATCGCTTTATGTTCTTTGTCGTTCTTGGGGACTTTGGTGGTTTCTAATGTCTTATAGGTGGCCTTGAAATAGGGCTCTGATTGTTGCATCTCTATCCACTCAAAACGCTTTTTGGCCTGCACAATGAGGCTGAAATTGTTGTCGGCAAGCTCAATTACACGTATAACTTCGGCAATTACTCCTATATTATATAGGTCTTTAGAAGTGGGCTCTTCTACGCTAGTGTCTTTTTGGCAGACTAATCCTATATATTTTGGGGTTTTTCCTAAAGCTTTTACAAGTTTCAATGATTTATCTCTGCCGACAGAGATGGGCAGACTGCTTCCCGGAAAAACAATTGTATTACGTAATGGCATAATAGGAATTAAATCGGGCATTCGCTTCTCATCTAAGTCTTGTTGACCGTCAACGATATCATTTGCAATAAATGAAATAACGCTTTGATCACTATCGTCATTGGAAATGTTGAGTTTCTTAAACATATAATTTATTTGTTTGTTGAACAAAGTTAGCATAATCCTTAATAATTGCTATTTTTGTACTTATTTATATTCTATGGTTCCAAAATTCGTGCCAGAATTAATGATTAATGATTTTTACAATGCCTAATCCTTATTTTAAATTTAAACAGTTTGTGGTTTATCATAACCGATGTGCTATGAAAGTAGGAACAGATGGCGTTCTACTGGGGGCTTGGGCCGATGTTTCTTTGTCTGAAAATATATTGGATGTTGGCACGGGTTCTGGATTGATCGCTTTAATGAGTGCTCAAAAAAATCGAAATGCTAATATTCTTGCTATTGATTCGGATATGCATGCTGTCGAACAGGCAAACGAGAATTTTAAAGGTTCTCAGTTTACCGACAGGTTAATAGTGAGGCATATTTCTTTTCAGAATTTGGCTAATCAATCTCATATCGGGTTCGATCATATTGTGTCAAATCCTCCGTATTTTGTTAATTCACTGAAATCTCCTGATAAATCTCGCTCTTTAGCACGCCATGACGATTCTTTGTCGTTGAACGACTTGATTCAATTGAGCAGAGGATTGGTTAATGATAATGGGAAACTTTCTCTGATTTTGCCTTTCAGTCAAAAGATTGATGCTGAGCAAATAGCTCTTGATTGTGGCTGGCATATCTCAAAATGTCTTACGGTTTTTTCTCTTCTGGATTCAAATCCAAAACGTGTATTGATGGAATTTTCTGCAAATAACGTTTCTGAAGTTGTCAATCAATTTCTGACTATCGAACTTGCAAGACATCAATATTCTGCTGAATTCAAATCGTTAGTTAAAGATTTTTATTTACATATGTGATAATGTTCCCCTCAAATGCTTGATCTTCTTATTTGTACATGTGGTCATAATCTTCCCAAATCTTTAATCTTTGTATTTGCGCCTAGATAGCGATTCTTGAATTCTTACTTCATTATCTGATAGCGATTATTGAGTTACTGCTCCTTTCACTAATAACGATTCTTTACATACTGTTCCTTCCTTGGATATTTAAAATGAATAATTCCTTTTTATGCATACTTTAATTAAATTGTACTAAATATTGTTACATAATTAATATATATTTTATTTATAGAAGCGTTATTAGCTCATATATAAAAAATTATTATCTTTGCAACTCTATAAAAATTAAATATATGAAGAAGAATATTACGCTTATTTTATTATTTCTGGCAACCTTCATCAGCGCTAATGCTGTTGATACGGTCAAAGTAAAACAAACGCAAATACCAATTCTTATCGACAGAACCGATAATGTGTTGTTCTACATCCGAATTGAAGCTCAACAGGCAAAACAATTGAATGAAGTAACTCTTCAATTTGGAGAAGATGTCAATCTGTCTGAAATTAAGGCGGTTAAGCTGTATTATGGTGGAACTGAGGCTGCTCAAAGAGCAGGACAAGTATATTATGCGCCTGTACAGTATGTTCCAAGTAATTCTCCTGGAAAAACAAGGTTCGCAAACTCGTCATATTCTATAAAAGTGGCTGAGAAGTTATCACCTAAAAATAAAGTAGTGTTTACTTCTAATTATAATCTTTTTCCTGGAATCAATTATTTCTGGATTAGTCTGGAAATGAAACCAAAAACATCGCTGCTCTCTAAAATTGATGTGGAACTAAATTCTGTAAAACTCGATTCAAAAATGGCTCCATTAGCTTTCGCGGATGAATCTAATGTACACAGAATGGGGTATGGAGTGCGTCAAGCTGGCGACGATGGGTCTGCTGCTTTTAGAATCCCCGGATTAGTAACTTCTAATAAGGGTACTTTGTTGGGCGTTTATGATATTCGTTATAATAGTAGCGTCGACTTACAAGAATATGTTGAAATTGGTGTCAGCAGAAGTATTGATAAAGGTCAAACATGGGAACCTATGCGTGTTGCAATGAGTTTCGGCGAGTATGGCGGACTGCCAAAAACACAAAATGGAGTGGGCGATCCTTCAATTCTTGTTGATGAAAAAACTGGGACAATATGGATTGTTGCTGCATGGACACATGGCTTGGGTAATGGACGGGCTTGGGTGAATTCACAGCCGGGCATGGATATGAATCATACAGCACAACTAATGCTGGTGAAAAGTGAAGATGATGGTAAAACATGGTCTAAACCTATCAATGTGACCGAACAAGTTAAAGATCCTTCGTGGTATTTCTTGCTGCAAGGACCGGGTAGAGGAATTACGATGCAAGATGGAACTTTGGTTTTCCCAATTCAATTTATTGACTCGACTCGTACTCCTAACGCTGGAATCATGTACAGCAAAGATCGAGGAAAAACTTGGAATCTTCATAATGCTGCCAGATCAAAAACTACCGAAGCTCAAGTGGCAGAGATTGAACCTGGTGTGCTAATGTTGAATATGCGTGATGATCGTGGAGGAAGTCGAGCTGTTTCTATTACAAAAGATTTAGGTAAAACATGGACGGAACATCCTTCTAATCGTAGTCTGTTGCAAGAACCTGTTTGTATGGCTAGTTTGATAAGTGTTAATGCTGAAGATAATGTATTTGGTAAAGATATACTGCTATTCTCTAATCCAAACACAACAAAAGGTCGACATCATATTACAATAAAAGCGAGTCTGGATGGTGGACTTACATTCCCTGAAGAATATCAAGTTATGCTTGATGAGGATTATGGATGGGGATATTCGTGTATGACTATGGTTGATAAAGAAACTGTAGGTATTCTATATGAAAGCAGTGTGGCACATATGACTTTCCAAAGAGTGAAATTGACTGACATTATTCGCACAACAAAATAATATTGATTTTTAATCATTTGAAAAGAGAAGCTAACTAGCTTCTCTTTTTTTTTGAAAGAATCCCTGCATTGATATATTTATAAAAATATTGTAAATTTGTACTTTATTTAAATTCATTCCTTATGAAGAGTATAGTTATAAAGGACAAAGAGTTCGAATTGTTTATTGATTCTGAAATCATAGAAGCAAATATTAGACGAATAGCTGCTAAAATGAACAGTGATTTAAAAGATTTAAATCCAATGTTCATAGTAGTACTCAATGGATCGTTTATGTTTGCCGGTGAATTAATGAAATATGTTACTATCCCATCTGAAATAACTTTTGTTCGTTTGTCTTCATATCATGGCACATCTTCTACGGGAAAAATACATGAAGTGCTTGGCTTAAATGATAATATAGAAGGACGCACTGTTGTGATTGTCGAAGATATTGTCGATACGGGTAACACGATGAAATCGCTTCTAAGTCAATTAAATAAGAGGCGCACAAAAGAAATCATGATTTCAACATTACTATTTAAGCCGGATTCATTAATTCATGATATTAAATTAGATTACATAGCACTTGAAATTCCTGATGATTTTATTGTTGGGTATGGATTGGATTATGAAGGTTACGGAAGAAATCTAAGAGATATTTATAAATTAAAGAATAGTTGATGATTACAAATATAATTGTAATCAGATAAGATAATAACATTCCTTTACGTCTTTTTTTTATGTTTTCATGATCCTATTGGGCAGTTGAATAAAAAAAAGAGTATTTTTGACAGATTATCAGACTTTGGCAATTTAAATAAACCAAAATGGAAAGGCTAAAACTATTTTATATGGTTATGCTTGATTAATTTCCAATTAGTTTATAATAAACGTGCTTTTGTAAACTTCTAATATGTAAATGGCAAAGGGAATGAATTTAATGTCCCATAAATGGATAGACATTGTTTTTGAAGGTAAAAATAAAAGTTATGGCGCTTATCGGTTAAGAGAATCTTCTGGAAAGCGTCATTTGTGGGCTTTCTTTATCGTAGTTGTTCCTTTTTGTGTACTGATGATTTTGTTCTATTTTTATTCATCGTATCATAATCAGCAAAATTTAAAAGAGCTAATGACTCAAGTGACTGAATTATCAGAAATAGAACTTGCCGCTCCAGAAATACCAGAAGATATTTCACAACCAATATTGCCTCCACCGATTAATAATAAGATCAATCTTGAAAAAATACAGACAGAAGTTACTAAAAAAATATACTCTGATAACTTACCACAAATAGAGGATATAACTTCGGAAGTTATTGAAGGAGGACAAAATGGAACAGAAGATACAGTAATCAATCCGATTACGCAAAAAGAGAATGAAGTTGAAGTAGAAAGTGAATTATATATAAAAGTGGATGAGCTTCCACAGTTTCCGGGAAGTCAATATTCATTTATTCAATATCTCAACAAGACTTTAAAATATCCTATTTCGGCTGAAAATAAAGGGGTTGGGGGATTTGTTTTATGCAGTTTTATTGTAGAAACAGATGGTAGTATTTCACATGTTCAAGTAGTTGAGGGTGTCGATTCTCTTTTAGATGAGGAAGCTATTAGGGTAATAAAAGAGATGCCAAAATGGATTCCCGGAAAAAATAATGGGGTTGCTGTTCGCGTTCAAATATTTTTACCAATTGATTTTCGTATCAACTAACGAATTAATTTATTCAAACATAAACAAATTAGTATGATTTATAAAGCATCAGAACTTGAGGATTTAATTAACGAAGCTGTAAAAGCTATTTCCATGGATGGCTCACCTTCAAATTTATATAACCCGATTCATTATATTTTATCATTGGGAGGGAAAAGATTAAGGCCATTACTTACTCTAATGTCTGCTAATTTATATAAAGAAGATATGTCTCAGGTAATGCCTGTTGCTTTGGGAGTAGAAATATTTCACAATTTCAGTCTCTTACATGATGATCTTATGGATCGAGCTGATAGGCGTCGTGGTAAATTGACAGTACATAAAAAATGGAACGATAATGTTGCAATATTATCTGGTGATGCTATGCAAATTGTTGCTTATCAGTTTATTGCAAAAGCACCAAAGGATGTATTGTCAAATGTGTTGAATTTATTCTCAAGTACGGCTATTGAAGTCTGTGAAGGTCAGCAGTACGATATGGATTTCGAAAACAGACTGGATGTTACAGAGGCAGAGTATCTTGAAATGGTAAGACTTAAAACAGCTGTACTTATTGCTTGTTCATTAAAACTTGGTGCAATAGTTGTTGATGCCCCAGAAGATGATGCAAATCTTTTATACGATTTTGGAATAAAAATGGGGTTAGCGTATCAAATAAAAGATGATTTGTTGGATGTGTATGGAAACTCTAACGTTTTTGGTAAAAATATTGGTGGAGATATTCTCTGTAATAAGAAAACATTCTTGTTAATAAATGCATTAGAGAGGGCTAATCCAGCACAAAAAGAACAACTGGTAAAATGGGTTAATGCCGTTGACTATGATCCAGAACAGAAGATTAACGTTGTTAAGAATATCTATGATGAATTGAATTTAAAACAAATATCCGCGAAAGCAATAGAGAGATACTACCTGGAGGGATTAGATTATTTATCTAAGGTTCAGGTTTCTGACGAAAGAAAAAAGGAGTTAATAACTATTTCAGAAACACTTACATATCGAGAGAAATAAGATATGCCTTATCGCAGAATACCAAATACAGATGCAGCTCGCATTAAAGCTCTGAAAACAGCAATTGAAAAATGTAGCAATACTGATTTCAGAGAGATGGCTATTTCTGCGAAGACATTAAGTGAGGCAAAGGCTACCCTCAGTAAGTTTGAAAGATTGTACGAGCTTTACCAGCAAGCTTTTAGCACTCAGGTGAAAGCAAATAAATCTTTTCAACATAAAGTAAAGAACTGCAGAATGTACTTATCTCATTTTATCCAAGTACTATATTTTTGCGTAATACGTTCAGAAATAAAATCAGAACATCTTGGATTATATGGATTGCAAGATAGTAATATGTTAGTTCCCGAACTTGCTTCCAACGAGCAATTGCTTGAGTGGGGCAGAAGAATTATTGATGGTGAAAATAGTAGAACCGTAAAAGGCGGTGTACCTATTTATAATCCATCAATAGCTAAGCTTAGTGTAATGTTTTCGATATTCAAAGAAGGTTATCAAGTACAGCAACAATATCAAAAAACCACAACTCATTATCTCGAAGAAATTTCAAACTACAGAGATGTGGTAGATAAAGTGATATATGAAATTTGGGAAGAAGTGGAGCAAGCCAATTTCGATTATCCGAACGAAGAGCGGATTAAAAATAATATCGAATACGGCATTGTATATTACAAAAGAAAAGGAGAAGATTTCTAATGAAATTAGTAGATACTCACGCACATTTATATGACGATCAGTTTGTTGATGATATTGAGCGTGTTATAGAACGAGCAAAAGAGGCAGGTATAGAAACCATTTTGTTGCCTAATATAGATGAAGAATCAGTTAAGCCACTAAAGCAACTTATGGATTCAGTTCCCAATTTTTTCATTCCAATGATGGGACTTCACCCAACCAGTGTGACGTCTGAGTGGGAAAATCAGCTTTCATATATATATGAAGAATTAAGGAATCGCAATTATATTGCAGTAGGTGAGATTGGTATAGATCTATATTGGGATCAATCATTAAAGAATGAACAGATAAGGGCATTCGAAACACAATTACAATGGAGTAAAGAAAACAATTTGCCAGTCGCCATTCATTCGCGAAATGCAATTATTGAGTGTGTTGAGTCAATTAATAGAGTAGGGCCATCATCATTAAGAGGTGTATTTCATAGTTTTGGTGGTTCAGTAGAAGAATTAGATTCGATATTAGCACTTGAAAACTTTTATGTCGGCATAAATGGTGTTGTGACTTACAAAAATTCAGGTCTGTCGAAAGTACTTCCACAATGTCCAAAAGAAAAGATAGTACTCGAGACCGATTCCCCGTATTTATCTCCCGTGCCGTATAGAGGTAAGCGTAATGAGTCGTCCTATCTCTCAAAGATAGTTAGCAAGTTAGCCGAGATATATGAAGTAAAGGACCAAGTTATTGCCGATATAACTACTAAAAATGCCAATGACCTTTTTGGGATAACTGATTGGAAAGAATTTAACTGAGGAAGGTTTTAATGTATGGTGTGTTTGATTTGGAGAATTATAGTTTGAGGACTTTAGGATATCGGAAATTTAGAGGTAGGAGCATTGGAAAAGAGGGAGACCATAGTGAGAGGATGGTGAGACCATGGTGAGAGGAGCAATTGAATAGTTTTTAACTTTGAAAAGATCAAAAACAATTTTAAGACAACCAATTTGTAATGTCATTATTAATTTTTTCTTGCTTTGATGCAATGAAAAATCAATTGAATTTGATTTTGACTAATAATTTCCTTATTTTTGTGCCCTGTTTTGAAACTCGGTTTCAAGATTTTATAATGGAGAGATGCTCGAGTGGTTGAAGAGGCACGCCTGGAAAGCGTGTATACGCCTAAAGCGTATCAGGGGTTCGAATCCCCTTCTCTCCGCAATGTGTGTTGCAAATCAATAAGTTGCGAAACTTACGCACAGTTTTACACACATTAATGTGTTGACTGTTTTTTGTAGTATTATACATTAAAGATTAAAAAGATGTAGAACCACTATAATTTCAATTCTCGTTTGGAAATTCTTTGATTGCCTTGAAATATAATTCATTTGTTTCGTCCTGATTTTTGTGGTTCTTCTTCAATTTAGTTGAATAGAATCTTCTCCATAATCATTTTCTTTTTAAGCAAGTCCAATCCTGCTCTTCCGTACATAACCCTTTTGACAACTTTCAGTTTATTTACGAATCCTTCCGTTATGCCATTTGTTACATTATATTTAATGGTGTTTTTAACAGCTTTAAAATCCATCTTGATTCCAGTAATAAATGATTTAAGCGTATTTACTTCAGTCTTCCAGAATTTCCTCATCCACTTGATTAACGCATCTGGATCACTACCTGCGATGAGTTCATAAAATGCAGTGGAGGCTTAATACATTTGGTTAAACCACGTGAATCTCGACAACAATTCAATAAGCTGCTCATCTTCAGGGTTTCTATTCTTTCTGAAAATAGACTGTCTCACAATGGATGATATCAATTTTATGGGAGTTAATTGAGATCTTGTTTCTATTTTCTTGATTATAGGACGATCTATTGACCGAATGGCAGAACTGTATTCGGTGGAATGGTCACGATTAACCAAACTGACTCGATTATTATTCTCCATCCACGAGCGAGAGCTGCTTTTTGCTCTATTGTCCAATAGATCTATTGGGTGCTTATGGCGTAAATCAATTACGATGGTTCCATACGATAGTCCTTTATATTGATTATTAGATGCTTAATTAATGTCGGATACTTATCTTACAATAATAATATTATCTACTATTTGCAACTGATTAACCAGAAAAGGGAAGATGTGAGTTTTCAACTAAATTGAAGAAGAACCACCTATTTTAGGACGAGACAGTTTGCAGTATTGCCGAAAATGTAATTTTTAAAATATTTTGTCATCTGTATCTGCCCCATTTATCGTCTTTTATATATTTTTAGTGCTTACTTTACTTTATCGAAAATGAACTTGCAGTTATTTGAGTCTGATCCTATTCCGTGTTTCCAAAACCAGGAGATGATAGGAGTGCCGTCTGTAATTTCCCAAGCAGACACATTTAGTATCTGATGAAAATTGTTTGGGTCTTCTATGAAATTGGTGAATTGGTAATCTTCTGATGGTCCATACTCAATCCACCACAAAAACTCTTCCTTTTGGGCGATAAGGCGGCTGCCATTCACTGGGGTACCCGATGTTCCAAGGTATTTACCGTCCATGGTCTGAATGGTGAATAAAGACATAGCTCTCCTGTTCATATTCAGAGCGCCCTTCTTGAACGTAATTTTGAACTGCTGTTTTTGGGAATTGCTCAGTTCAACTTTGCCCGCTTCATTAACGAAAAGGTGTGGCTGATTGGGTTTTTTGCCGAGCATGGTTTTGATCGTATAGATTCCATCGCACATGTAAACAGTACCAGTATTCCGACTATTTTTTTCAGACTTAGCTCCAATAAGTCGTGACATCTCATTATTCCATAATACAACCTTGTCGCAAAGCATTTTTGCCTGTTCCTTTGTGCATTTAGCATTTGTTCCTTTGTCTCCGCCAATACCGAATCCCGCTATATCAGCTTTGGTTAATTGGCTTCCCCTTTTATTGCGGTTATAGTCGTAAGCCATTAGCTTTAAAATAAGTGTTGTCATCTCATCGTAGGTAAGCGTTCCTGCCGGGTTAAACTTCCCTCCGGGAATTATTCCCCAATAAGCCAACCGGTCCGAATAAAAATCTTTTGTATCGGTGAAAAATCCTTGTTCTTTAGATTGTACTACACCTTCCAATGAAAACTTGACTGCCCAATTGCCATATATGGTCTCCATAATATCTACAACAAGCAAACGTGCCATTTCGGCACGAGTTACGGGTTTTGTCCAGTCGTCGGACACACCGCTCCACTCGCCGGCATTACCTATATAAACTCCGTTGTACGAAAACCATTCTTTCGCCCAGGGTGAAGCAACAATATCCGGTGTATCCACTTTTACAAGCCTTTTTTTCCAGAGATAATATTCACCACCTTTGTACTTTATCTTTGCCCAATCACCTTCAATGTCAATAACTTCATAAACCTGTGATGTCAGCACCTCGCCAACTATATCACCGTCTGTTTTAGCCCTATAAGGTGTAGCGACATGGTCTTTTGTTGTATAAACCACTTTATACAACGTTGGTTTGGCCGGCTTTTGCCCCGCAGCGGGGACAAAAATAAGCACCATGCACACTAATAAAATCCCATTTAGAAATCGGTTTCCTACGTACCATTTCTTGCCGCTTTGCGGAATGTCCATTTGTTTTTCCATTTACTTTTACCTGTTTTTAAAAAGAGAAGTAATTCTCCTTGCAATTATTTAATTGTTCAAAATTTTACTGTTAGTTTATTAGCATTACCACCAACGGCTATATGTATGAAACGTTTGGTATTTCGAAGCACTTACCTTTCAGGTTTTAAATACTTTTGATTTGGGCTGAAACTCTCGATAACCAACTGATTGCCATATGTTATGTATTCGATGCTGACAACTGTTTTACTTGTGTTTTCGATTAATTTACTTTCAAGTTCAGAATCAACATCCTTATAGGCATGAGTATGAATAGGACTATGTTGTCCAAGATTATTTCTTTCCTCTTCTTTAAATTGCTTATACAAATATTTTAAAAATTGAGAATCTTCCAGAACTTTGCTAGCATTAGCATTTAAAGGATAGTCTCCATTAAAATCTATTTTATGAGCTTTAAATTTTACCATTATTGACAGCAATACAACAATTGTATCATAGGTAATAGATGTTAGATATTTTAAAACAACAAAAACCTTTTTCTTTTTATTAAAGTGAATTTCTAAATTTGATATAAATTCAACATCATCAATAGGATTTTTAATAAATGAGAGATTTTTAGGTGCATGAATTTTAGAGAAATTCTTGAAAGGATCTTCATACTTTCTTTTATATTCTCGTTTTGGCTGACTAATCACAAGTTCTGATTTATTCTTATCCTTTATATGTTTTTTAAGCTTGTTGCCAACATATGTGTATACGCCAGATGATATGTGTTTAATTATTCTACGTTTATTACTCATACATTTCACGATATTTACCGATTATTTTTAACCCAATCCATTACATTTGCCGGAGCACGTTGAGCCAATAATTCGTTTTTCATAAAATCCATGTATGGAGCCACATGTTGAAAAAACTGATAATATCCTTTGCATAGATAGTTAAGACCTTGATTACCATATTTGTCTGTTATGAATCGGTTTTTAGGGCATTCGCCATTACAAGCAAACAAAAAATAACATTCTCTACATTGTTGCGGAAGTTTATCAAACTTATCGTTACCAAATTTAAGTTGTGTTTCGGAATACATCATTGATGCTAAAGGCTTAGTATAAATGTTTCCTAAGTTATATTCGGGGAATACGAAGTGGTCGCATGAATAAACATCCCCGTTAAATTCCATTACTCCTGCATGACCACAAGTCTTAGCCATTGTACAAATGCCAGGTTGTTCCCCAACCCAATTGGCCAAAATAGAATCAAACAATTGCACAAAAATTTTACCCACATCCTGTTTGATCCACTCATCAAAAATTGTACAAAGGAAATTTCCCCATTGCTCAGGCAAAACACTAAAAGGCGCCAATTTTGCCGTTGAGTCTTTTGCGGAAGCCAGTTTCATTGTTGTATCATCTGTTATTCGTTCCACAATAGGAGTAAATTGTAAATACTGGCAACCAATCTTTTTAAAAAACTCGTAGAATTCCAGCGGGTAGTCAGCATTGTAATCGTTTACCACAGCCATGCAATTAAATTCGACATCATGTTTTTTCAACAGTTCAATTCCGCGCAATACCTTTTGGAATGATGGTCTGCCCATACTGTCGCGTCGATATTCATCATGAAAATCTTGCGGACCATCAATTGAGATTCCTACCAAAAAATTATTCTCTTTGAAGAATTTGCACCACTCGTCCGTAAGCAGAGTTCCGTTTGTTTGTATAGAATTATCAATTTGCCTTCCTCGAGCATATTGTTTTTGCAGTTCGATTGCGCGTTTATAAAAACTTAATGGTCTCATTAGCGTCTCCCCGCCATGCCAAGTAAACATTATTTGCGACATTGTTTGAGATTCAATATACTCTTTTGTGAACCGTTTCTGTAGTTCGTCGCTCATTACATGATTCTTGTTTTGTGTGTATAAACCAGATTTTTCAAGATAATAGCAATACTCGCATCTGAGATTACAAAGTGCGCCAACAGGTTTGAGCATTACATATAATGGTTTTGAGAATGGGGCGAAAGTAGACATATCAATTTTATTTATGAAGCAAAAATAAACAATTAATGTCGTTTTTTGGTTTAATATTATCATTAAACACAAATAAATTAACGAAATGACTACAAAAGATAAATTATTACATTTTGGATTACTCATTTTAAGAGTAGGAATAGGAATATCGATTTTTTTCCACGGATTACCAAAATTAACCGGAGGAGTAGATACATGGACTGCGATTGGGAGTTCTTTGTCTGCATTTGGAATTGACTTTGCGCCCACTTTTTGGGGTTTATTAGCAGCACTTACTGAATCTGTTGGTGGAATATTATTCGCATTAGGATTATTTTTTCGATCTGCTACAGTATTTTTAGCTGGTATGATGGCAGTTGCTTTGGGCACACATTTAATGGCCGGCGACGGATTTATGATTTACGGTCATGCACTTGATCTGTTGATAGTTTTTGTTGCAACATTTTTTATAGGTGCTGGTAAATTATCCTTAGATAATCGTCTTCTCAAGAAAAAAGCATAATAGTAATTTATTAAAAAAATAACCACCTGTTCTGTTTTAATCTATTTCAGAACAGGTGGTTTTCAATTAGAATCTATTTTTATCGACTTATTTTAGTTGCTTATGAATCCAAGAATTCATTTGCTCTAACGCTATTGGAGAAAAAGTTTGTTCTATTTTAGGATATTCGGTTGGAGAGCCAGTTGTTGATTCCTGAAACAGGTGGTTAAGATTTGGTAATTCAATAGTTGTCAGCTTTTTATTTCCACTTTCATCGAAAGCTTTTCTTATTGCATTAAGATTCTCTTTAGGTGCTACCTGTGTATCTTTTGCACCATTGAGAGCTAAGACAGGAATTTTCAATTTAGTTAAAGTAGTATAGGGATCATATTTTATATAATATTTCATCCAAGGCGAAGTCATTTGTGCAACTGTTGTATAAATATAGCTATTGAGTTGCTCAGTTGATAAGTCCGGAGCAAAATTAGGATTTTCTTTAAAAGCCTTCTGTAAATAATTCTCTAAATCTGTTTTAAGTTTTTCCTTATCATTAGAGTTTAGAACAAGTTCATAAGAACCTTTATTAAACTTGAGCATCCTTTCTACAAGTTCATCAGACGCGCCATTAGCTTTTGCAACAGCCACAGTCTGCAGTCCCAATATTTTATCACCCCGAAGCCCCGGTCCTGCCAAAAGAATAATAAATGCCACATTCTTATTTTTGGCAGCGACCATTGGGGCAATGATTCCACCCTCGCTGTGGCCAATCAGCCCGATATTCTTTTTGTCAACCTGATTTCTTGTCATTAAATATGCAACGGCAGCTTCTGCATCATTCGCCAAATCGGCTGTGGTGGCTGAGTTGTAATCTCCTGTTGATGAACCTGTTCCGCGATCATCAAAACGTAAAACACCAATTCCGTTGCTTGTTAAATAATCGGCAATCACCAAAAAAGGCTTGTGTCCCATTAACTCTTCATCTCTGTTCTGCGCTCCACTGCCCGAAATCAACACAACAACTGGTGTTTTCTCTGTTTTGTTAGGTAAAGTCAGTGTGCCGGCTAAAGTGTTGCCATCTTTTGTATTCTTAAAAGTAACCTCTTCAACATAATAGTTATAAGGTTTCTTTGGTTCTTGTGATCGTATAAGTGTTGTTTTTTCTATTGCTTTTCTGTATAAATTTAATGGAAGTTTAGCTCCCATCTGTGTGAATTTGCCAATAATGCTATCACCGGAAAGAGTACCCTGGTATTCCATTCCAATCTGTTTCATCGATAACATCAAGATTGAATTTTTAAAACTTATTGTGCTTACTGGCAGCCCTTTTGCTCCTTGATCAGGACTATCCATTGTTCCTTTCAATCCATTTTCTGTTTGTTCAATATGAAATATCAGTCTAAGTTGAACTCCAGAAATGTTTAGCGCGCCATTCCAATCACCTTCTATACTTTGTGAAAAAATTTGGTTTTGAACAGTAAGAAGTAAAAGAGTTAAAAGTAAGAATGTCTTTTTCATAAAATAATAAATTAAGCATTTTATAAAAACGAAAAAAGGGTAAGCTTACTATATCGCGCCGCTACAACCAAATACCCTTGCTTCGGTCAAGACCTGGGGGATTCAATGGGAGCT